>VFQP010000434.1_pt1 | contig 85482 bp, 136 predicted proteins | sample 3512351 | NCBI WGS metagenome assembly VFQP01 (sample SAMN10412372, study PRJNA504923) | tailings metagenome | isolation source: Relicate 1 Philex TSF1 revegetated site | place: Philippines: Tuba, Benguet | collected 2017-08-29
CCCCTCCTGCCCCCCCCCCCCCCCCACACACCCCATACACACCCCATGCACACCCATATCCAACATACCTGCACCACCATCTGACACAGCTCCATGGTTGCCAATGCTGGCCCCAACCACCCATTACTACTTATCACATCCACCATGGCTTGCAACAGGCGTATAGAGTGTTTCACAACCCTATGTTGATCTTCAGCAAGGTCGTTGTTGAGGTGTTGTCGGCTGAAGTGACATTGTAACAAGGCATTGACCTGTGAGGGAGTGGTGTGGGTGTGTGGTGATGGGTGTGGTGTTGGGTGTGTGTGTGTGGTAACAGTGGTGTTAATTGTATAGCAGTACATACACATTGTGTAGCAGTACATAAACACACACGGAGTAGACATTGAAAAAGCAAGGGGGAAATGATAAAAACCCATGTACCCACCAAACACCCAACCACTCACCAAACACCACCTGAACACCCACCACTCACCAAACACCACCCAACCACCACCCAACCGCACCCACCCCATCAGTACCTTGGTATGTGGGTCTGTGTACTTGGGCTTGCTCAACGGCAGCAGCGCATGTCGCAGCAGCTTTTCCACAGCCCGCTCCTCCCCCAGTCGAATGGGCACATCATCAAATTCACTCGCAGCACTGAGGATTTCCAGTAGTCCCTTGAGCTTGGTCTTGGCAGTGAGGGAGCTGCTGAAGAGTTCAATGGTCGTGTAGGAGATGTAGTAGTAGGCAGCAATGACGGCAAGGTTGAGGGGTTCCAGGTCCATGTCGTCTTCTACAGCAATTACCTATGAGGCGGGGGGGTGTTTGGGTGATGCATGGGATGTGGTGGTGGGGGGGGTGCATACAAATGTCATGCTGATATATACAATCCCATGCATGCACAAGTATATACCCACCTATCCACCCCAAACACACCCACCCACCCACCCACACCTTGCTGTTTTCCAGATCCGAAACAACACTCTCCACCAAATCTGACAAGTGGTCACTCACATGCCGATGAGTCACCCCCATCATGTTATAGTAATTTGGGTTTTGACTGAGGCGCCTGTAGTAAAACGTCCATGTGAGCCAATCAACAGCATCCTGCTTGCTGGAAATGGTACGAGTGACAATTTCTGCTACAAAGTGGTCATGTAGGACGTGGTCCAGGTGGGATTCTACAGGGAAGGGTTCAAAGAGGAATTTTTTGTAATACTCTTTGCGTGGCGTGTGGCACATGAGGACACACCTGGTGTGTTGTGGGGTGGGAGTGTGGGACAGAGAGTGCGTTGATTGACATCCAATTCACACACATTCAACATCATGCGCCCACACCCACACCAACTACAACACACCCACGCACAAATAAATCAACAAACATAGAACAAAAAAACAACCACAATCACCATCTATTTCGACACACACACACAATCCCCACCCAAACACATACCGCCCCACATCATCAACCCCTGGTCGACTCGCCCTGCCAATCATCTGCAGCAGGTCTGTCACTGGGTAGTCATTCCCCCCCTGCCCAGTGCCATCATATAGCTGAGAGCCCATGATGACCACCAGGTGTGCAGCAACACTCATACCCCAACACATGGGGGCTGTTGCGACAACCACCTGTGGGTGGTGTTGTGGATTTCATTATTGTGGGTTTTGGATGGGTGGTGAGGGTGTTGGTTGTGTATGTTGGTGTATGTACAAGAATGAAAAACAAGTATGTAGATGAAATTGCATGAACAACACCAACAAAATACACACAAGCACACACATATAAATATACGCTTTCATACACACAAACACACACATACACACATATCCACACATACAAAATACACACACATACTCTCACACACAAAAAACACACACATACTCACACACAAAAGTACACCCACACAAACAAACAAACCTGTATAGCACCACTGCCAAACAGCAGCGTCACAATATCCTTCTCTTCCTGTGTGAGTGTTTCATGCAAAAACCCAACACCATATTGGAGTGTGTGTTTCAGTGCAGCATCCTTCACACGGTCTAGGTATGTCTCCATGTCAGACTCCTCAATCTGTGTATAGTATATATTGGGTGTTGCATAGTGTATGTTGGGTGTTTCATTGTGTATGGTGGTGGGTGTTTCAATGTGTATCGGTATTGTGTATTGGTGTGGGTATGCCATTCTTATTCTTGATTATCTACATCAACCCACCAAAACATTCTCAAAACACCTGAAATGCTCTCCCACCCCCCCCTCCCCCCCAAACATCCCCCCCCACAAAAACAACAAACAAACAAAAACAAACGCACCTGCAGGTATTTGCGTGGCAACCCCTCTGCAGCGGCAAAGGTCAACAAATCCAATGCCACCAACCTCGCATGCTTGCGTGTGGGGACAAACAACAGTGCCGGTTTACCATCTGTTGCGTAGTTGTTGAGGGCGGCAAATGCAGGTCGGGTCATTGCCTGCATGCGGGCCTCAAAATTGGCAATCTCAAAACCCTGTATGTGGATTTCCAGAGGCACTGGGCGTACCCCTGTGTGGTGGGAGGCCGGTGTGTAGTGGATGGTGTGTAGTGGGTGCTGTATATTATGTACTATTGTATTGATGGTGCAAGGTGTAGGGGAGTGCATGTGTGTGCATGTGTGTGTGTACGGCATGAGCAGCATCAACCATCGAGTACACCACACAGTGTATTTTTAACATCAATACTCTTTCCCATGTATCACCGTGTCCAACCAACACAGCCACCTATCCCAACTCACTCTCCCCATACAAACCCACCCCTCCCCACACAAAAACCCACACCTCCCCACACATACAAACACACACACCTGGTGGAAAGTTGAAGGTTGCATGACTAGTAGCACCCAACCACTGCCCCAGATCCTTTGCATTTGCCAAACTCGTGGACAACCCCACCATACGAATTGGCTCTGGTAAGTGGCTGCTGATCTGCCGCATGCGAGATGCAACAACCTCAATACAGGGACCCTTGGCACCCCCTATCAGGTGCAGTTCGTCGACGATAAAGAGGGAGACGGCTTGAATGTTTTTGCGTTGCTTCCATCGGCGGGAGAGCATATCCCAGTGCTGTTGTTGTAGGGGAGGGAGGGACGGGTGTGAGAAGGTTGTTGAGAAGGTGGCGTACAACGGAGGGAGATATGGGTGAGAGAGGAAGGAAGGGTGTGAGAAAGACACGCATGCATCCACACCACTACAACCACCATTCCCACAACACTACGACCACACACCACATCCACACCACCACATCCACACCACCACATCCACATCACCACATCCACACCACCCACACACCCACACACCTCTGGTGTGGAAATAATAATATTCCCCTTTTCCAACAGCTTCAGATCAGCCTGTGTCTCACCAGTCAACTGCACCACATTAATTTTCAGCCTTTGACCAAATCGCTGCTGCCAGTCTTTGTACCGCTCCAGTGCAAGGCTCTCAAGAGGTGCAATGTAGACGCAGCGGGCAGTGCCTTTTCCTTGTGATGCCTGGGGGTGTGGGTGTTTATGTTTGTGTGTCTTTTGTGTTGTGTGTGGAGTGTGCTTGTGTGTATGTGGGGAAGGTGTTTTCATGTTTTTGTGGTGTGTGGGGAATGTGTGTGGATGCGGTTGTGTGTGTGATGTACAAATACACTGCACACCACACACACACACACACACACACAAACACACACACACACACACCTTGTCTAGCATACGAAGGATGGCAAATTCAGCACAAAATGTCTTCCCACTGCCAGTTGGTGCAGCCAGGAGACAACTGTCATCACTGTTGTACAATGCTGTGAAAACCTGTTGTTTTTGTGTGTGGTGTGTGCTGGTGTTTGATGTATGTAGGTGTAGGTGAGTATAGACACACATGCACACATCAATACTTGTAAACACATACACGTATACAACCCACCCCACCCCTCATCAACCACACATACACCCCCCACAATATCCACACACACAACTCACTCACACACACAACTCACTCCCCCCCTCTCCACCCCCCCCACTCCCCCCCCACCCCCTACCTGTGTTTGTATGGGATTGAACATACGTATCCCCTGATACAGCCCCTCAAACGCTGGGTTGCGTAATGCACTCACGGGCAATGGTTGCAAGTCGAGGAGTTCAGTGGGTGGGAGGTATTTTTCTGGTAGCAACAGGTGCCTGAATGACACTGGCAGTGTTGCTTCACATTGCAACCACTTATCACTGACCACCTGTGTGTGTTTTTGTGGATGGAGTTGGATTGGGTGTGGGTGTGGGTGCAGGGGTGGGAGAGAGAGCAAGAGAGAGAGAGAGAGTGGGTGGGTTGGTATATATATACACATACTATATCACACACATCATCATCCCCCCCCCACACACACACCATGCACCACACCCCACACCCCCTCACCCCACACCATGCACCACACACACATACCCGTATAAAGTATTGTGGAGGTAGGGGCTCATGCACAGCCACAGTGAAGCTTACCACTGCATCATCCTCTGCAAACTGCTTTTTCAGCACAAAGTATTCATGGTGTAGTATATTTTCACTGTCCGAATCTTCTACAAAGATCCAGAATGGTTCCACTAGACCATGAATCTTGTCCTGTGTAGGTGTGGGTGGGTAGGGGTGTTGGTGTATGTGTGTGAATGTGTGTAGGTGTGTAGAGATGTAGGCGTATGTAGGTGTGTAGAGATGTAGGCGTATGCATGTGTGTACGCAGCCATACAAGTGCAAATAGGTACATACATGCAGTGTAGATACAGCAATACACCTATGCAGCAACATCACTTCCTCTCCCCCCCCCCTTCCCCACACACCACCATCACCACCACCACCCACAACCTCCCCTCTCATTTCCTACCTCCCACTGGAAATCAGGTGTAATCGTCAAGTCAATCTTGATAATGGATCGAGTAATGGGCTGCACAGATGCCGCCAGCTCTAGCCGGGGAAATTGGTGTACCAGCCGATGCAATAGTTTTCCCATTTTTGGTAGACGAATGAGTTCTCCCAGCTCTTGACTGCTCAGGTCATACCAGCGATCCCATGGTAGGTCTTTTTTTTCGATTTTGATCAACACCTCCTGTCGGATAGAGGGTTGTTTTGGGGTGGTGGGTTGTTTCGTGTGTGAGGGGTGTGGGATTTTGGGTGTAATGCAGGTGGGTGTCACAAGGGTGGGATTTTGGGCTTCATTTCCACAAGCAACACCTTATTCCCTCAACCCCCCCCTTCTCCCCCCCAAATCAAAGTACCTGTGGCACAGATTTGAATTGTCTCAAAGGCGTCTGACTCCCCCACATACGCCGCTGCACCATCTTGCACAACGCCAGTGCCTTGTCTGTGAGCCCAGCCCACCCACGCTTGAGGCACACCTCAAACAAACACCGCATAAGCCGCCCCGCTGATTGCGTCACGTACACCATGTCACTCGTCATCGCCAACCCCTCCAATTTCAAATTACTAATATACGCTTGGAGCAACGCGTTGATTTTTGCAGTTGGCTCTTCGATTGACTCTTTGATTGGAATAGGCACCCGTTCGAGCAGCTTGGCCAGTTCCAGTTTTTCCTCTTCCCGGATTATGAGATATTTGAATTCATCTGCCAGGCTAAACAGCCGCAGCAATTCAATCTCACCCATGGTTGGCTTGAGGTGTTCGTTGAATGTGGCAATGGTGGTGTAGGTGACGTAATAATGGCTAGCTATACGGCCCAAGTCGGTGACTTGAAATTGTCCTGTGCGTCGGTCATATTTGATGAGGTTGTGCTTGTCAAGGAGTGTTGCTGCAGTGTGGGCCAGGTCCATGCGGCGCTCCTGTGGTTTGTGTGGTGGTGGTGGTGTGTATTGCGGTAGGAGTGTGTGTGTTGATGTACATGTGGGAACACCAGAAGACCCCTTGTTTGAATGCACCACACATACATCACACATCACCCACCATACGCACCACACAACCAACACAACAACAACCCCCCTCTCTTCCCACCACCACAACAACACCACCACCACAAAACATACCACAAGTGTTTCGTCCACCTCTGCGTCCACAGGCGACACACCATACAGGGCAGGGTTGCACAGCATACGCACATACAGGTAGGTGTACTCCAACCATGCAGCAGCATCTTTGAGGTTCTGGACTGTTCCCAGCACAATCTCTGCGTTGAGGTTGTCGGGGATGGTGGCTATGTATTGGGATTCTATGGGGAGCTGCATGTTGAAGAGGGAGAGGTAGAATTGCAACTCAGAGTGACCTGTGTGTGTTGTGTGTGGGGTTTGATGGGTGTGAAGTGTGTGATGGGTGTGATGGGTGTGGTGTGTGTGACATGTGTGAAGTGTGTGATGCGCGTGTGGTGAACAGTGTATAGATATGTTGGATGTGACTGATTTCAACATACTGATTTCCACTCAAAAAGCACGATAGACACACGAAAACACACCATCCAACAACACCATGACCCATCCCATACCCCCACAATACACCCCCATTAACCCCCCCCAATACATCCCCCCAATACACACTCACAACCCCCCAATACACCCCTCGCCCCTCCAAAACATGTACCAACCTGTGATGATGATACCCTCACCATACGAATCATACTGCGGACGACCAGCACGCCCAAACATCTGCATCACATCCAGTGGGGACAGCTCATCCCACCCACCCTTGACTGGGTTGTACACCTGGGTGCCCTTGATGATCACAGTGTGGGCTGGCAGATTGACACCCCAGGCAAGCGTGGCTGTGGAAACCAACACCTGTGTAGGGGGAAATGTAAGGGGAGGGTGTGTGTATATGTGTATATGATGTGCGTGTGGGGGGGAGGGGGGGAGGTGAGATGAGTGCACATGGAGAGTGTGTATATGTGTACATGGACTGTGTGTACATGGATTGTGTGTACATGTGTACATCATGCGTGTGTGTATATGTGTACATGATGTGTGTGTGTGTTTGCTGCATGTGTATAATTTCACTGTGCCTTGTGTATGTGTATACAAATGCAGTCTTTATATCTGCAGACATACACACCACATGTGCAACATACCCACCCATACCATTTCCCCCACACACAACCATGCCACCACACAACCTCCCACACCACACAACCCCACCCACTCACCGCACAAACCCCCACCACTCCAAACCACACACACCTGTATATGCCCCCCAGAAAACAAGTCCTCCACGAGTGTCCTGTCTACACGTGCCATACCAGCATGATGAATGGCGAAACCAAAGGGGAGAATATCACGTAGGTCTTTGCTTTTGACTGTTTCTGCTTCAGTCTGTGTGGTGAGTGTGTGGTGTGAGGGTGGTGGTGCGGGTGTGGTGGTGGGTATACACACATATTCACATTCACACACATACATATCTCCCACAACCAATCACATTACAAAACACATCCCTAAACAACCTCATACACCCTTATCCCCCCCCACCCCCCCCATTCATCACACACCTGCAGCACCTCCCTACTTGCACTATCATCCTTCATAAACTTGGTCAATGTGTCATTCTTCAGAGCCTCTTCTTTGAGGAACCGTGCTGTTTTGATAGTTTCCTTGCGACTGTGTACAAAAATCAATATTTGGTGCTTGCCTGCTGCATCCAAACACTGTGTATGTGGTGGTGATGAGGTGGTGGGTGTGAGTTGTGATGGGTGTGGGTGGCACTACACATTCAATACCACCCCACACAAAGCATCCCCCTACACACAAAGCACCCCCCCCACACACATGACACTTTCTCCCCCCCCCAACAAAACACCCCACCTCACACACAAAATCACAAACCTTTTGGTAGCAGATTTCGTTCATCAACTGAAACCGCTGCAGTGGTTTTTTCACACTCACACCAATGTACTGTTGCGCAAGGGGACAGGGGCGATAGGAGTTGTCAAAGTAAAACAGCCCCTTATCAGGTGACACTCTCAGAAAGGCAGCTACATCCTCAAAGTTGGGGAGTGTAGCTGAGAGACCAACCAATCGAATCATCTTTTGTGTAGCCTTTGTGTGGTGGTGGTGGTGGTGGGGTGTTGTTGGGAGTGCTTGGTTGAGTGTTTTGGGGGGTGGTTGGTGGGGGAGTATGTACAAACTGATATTTGCATACACACATACACTCTTTTCATGAACATGCATCCATCTACATGATCACCCGCATGTCGACCATGATCACCCACATGTCGACCATGATCACCCACATGTCGACCATGATCACCCACATGTCACCCACCCTACAACCACCCCGCACACCTCAATTTGCCTCACAGTACGTGCCACTATAGACTCCAACACAGGCCCTCGTTCATCATGCAGCAGGTGGATCTCATCAATGATGACCAACTCTACAAGCTGTGTATAGGTACGGTCGCCACTCTTACGGGTGATGATGTCCCACTTTTCAGGTGTAGTGACGATGATCTGTTGGTAGGGTGTGTGATATGTGGGTGGGTGTGATGGGTGGATGTGATGGGTGGAGGGGCAAGGGGTAGTGTTGGGTGTAGATGTGGGTGCAGTCGATGGCACAGACAAAAAGCACAATCATACATGCATACACAAATCATACATGTATTTGTACATTACAAATACATTATACAAATACACACAAATACACTCCATGCGAATACATACAAATGCATTACATACAAATACATTATACACAAATACATACAAACACACAATACCAAACACACACATTACCTGTGTATTTTCAATTTCCTGCTTAGTGAGGTTGATGTCACCAGTCAACTCACGCACTTGCACACCATAGGGCTCCAGGCGTTTGCCAAAGTTACCTACCATCTCAGCAACCAATGCCTGTGTGCATAGGGTTGTGTGTGTAGGTGTGTGTGTGTGGAGATGTGTGTGTGTGGAGATGTGTGTGTGTGGAGATGTGTGTGTTGGAGATGTGTGTGTGTGTGGAGATGTGTGTGTGTGTGGAGATATGTGTGTGTGTGGAGATGTGTGTGTGTGTGGAGATATGTGTGTGTGTGGATATGTGTGCACTGGTACAAGCAAGACACCATTACCACCACTGTTGCAAACACCAAAACCAGCCCCCCCCCCCCCCGCCCTTTCCCACCCACCCCACCCACCCCACACCCACAAACCTTCATGGGTGCAATGTAAATAATCTTGAACTTGCTCAGGTCAAAAGACCCATCAGGTTGCAGATGCATCCCCATCTGATGAAGTATCGTCAACATGGCACAGTTGGTCTTCCCCGCACCAGTGGGGGCACACACCAGCATGTTTTCAGCAGTGAAGAGAGCAGTGTCGCAAATCCGGGATTGGATGCGGTTGAGTGATTTCATGCCCTTGAAGGCGGGTTGGGCCCAGTCAGGGAGGGAGGTGATGTCCTTGAGCACCTCACCTGGGAGTATGTGTGTGTGAGTGTGTGTGTGTGTGGTTTTGTATACATGCAATTATGTAGAGGTTTGTGTATTATGAGTGTGTGTGTGTGTGTGTGTGTGTGTGTGTGTGTGTGTGTGTGTGTCGCACCAGCACATCCACACCATGAGCAACATCCACACCATCAGCATTATACCATACACCAGCAACACTACAATAACACACACCACCACCATACCACACACCATCAGCGCCACGCCATCACATTTCCACACCCACACCCACCACCACCACCACATACCATCTGCAAAGGGCTTGGGCTTCAATGCAGGCACATGCACCTCCTCATACCCCTTGTGCGTGGTCCTAAAACTCCCCTTGGGTAACTGACAACTCTTACTACTGTTAAAATGCGCACCAGCGGCAAACGTTAAATTGTCCAGGTCGATCATGTGTCGTCCAGCCACCTCTCGTGCAGCCTGTCCCCCTGTAGCACTGGTGATGGCAACTGCTTCGGCTTGCCTGAGGCGTTTTGCTTCTTCACGAATGTTGCGCTCGAGGGCATTTTGGCGATCCTTGGCAGTACCACTGTGTGTGTAGAGGGGGGGGGTGGAGTGAGGTGTGTGTGTGTGTGAGTGAGTGAGAGAGACCACCACCACCACCAACAACAACAACAACAACAACAACAACCACAACAGTATCACCATACCGCCCAGAAGCAAGTGCATCAAGTAGTGCAGCAGTTTCAGGGGAAGCTTCCATCTGCTTCTGTACTGCCTCACGCTCAGCTGGTGTCTGTGTTGGAGATGTGGGTATTATGTTACCTTTTTTTGATGTGTGGTGTGTATTGTGCGGGTATCATGTATGATGTATGTGTTTTTTTGTTGTGGATGTGTGTTTTTCTTGGAGATATGTATTTTGTGATACACACACTCCAACATACACACACTCCAACCCCATCTTTTCCTCAACATACCCCACCACCACCACCACACAACACACACCTGTGTTCGTGCCAACTTGGTGCACCACACAATAGCCACTTGATTCGCCAGCAACATCTTGATCAACTCAAATTTATCAAAGTCCAACAACATCACCAGTCTATTCTCCGCTTCCCTCTTATCACATGTCTCCAGCACGCCAAGCACCTCTTCGGCCATTTGTTGTGCCTGTTCAGATTGAATAGACTCGAATGCTTTGGTCAGTTGGCGCTGTAGCCAATAGGCATCGATGTCCTGCACATTGAGGGCCCCCTCTGTGGTGTCGTCACCAGCATCCACGTCCATGCGGGCCCGGACTTCTGCATCGGTGGCAGCTTCTGCGGCACCTTCCTCCTCATCTTCCTCATCCTGGCGGTGGGGTGGTGGTGGTGGTGATGGTGGTTGGTGGCTGGTGATGATAAAGAGGGAGGGCGCAGTGGTGGTAGCAAGGGTGGTATGGTGGTGTTGTTGCTTGTGTCGGTGTGTTGTGTACATGCAAGGTTGTTTGTGGCGCATAGGTGTGTGTACACGCTATCACAATGCAGTAGGTTGTATGCCCACAACACACAGTCCAACACCCCCCCTCCTCCCCTCACCAGCAAACACATCTATACCTGTATGACGTCCACTTCATCATCCTCATCATCCTCATCCTCAAATTCCACAGCAACCCCAATATCTTCATCCAACGCCCCCTCGCCCTCACCAGCACCAGCATCGTCCCCAAAATCATGAATCATTTTGCCCAACTGCACAAATTGGTGGAATTGCTCTGTGGTGATGGAGCCTAGGAGGTCATTGAGTTGCTTCTCCCTATCAGGGTCCTGTTGTTGAGAGGGGGATTGAGGGTTGTGGTTTGTGTTGGGTATTGAGATGTGGATTGTGTTGGACATTGAGAGGGGACGTGGTTTGTGTTGGGTATTGTATTGAGGGAGATTGTGGTTTGTGTTGTTGTGTGTATTGAGACATGGTACAGTGTACAAATGCCATGTTCAACATGAAACCACTCCAATCCATCCATCCAAAAACCCACACACGTCGACACACACCCCACATCGACACCCCCACACACATCGACAACCCCACCCAAAACACATCGACAACCCCTCCCAAAACACATCCGCACATCCCTAAAGCACATCAATACCACCCCCCGCCACCCCCCCCACCCACATCTACACACTCACCTTGACATGATCATCCTTGAGCACAGCCAGCACCTCCTCTGCTGCACCCTTGAGCACATCCTGTGGCTGATCACCAAACAGCCCACGAATGACTGACAGCATGGCTTCATAGGCGTCCCTCGTCTCTTTGGTTTTGGGTCGATAGTAACCCGCTGTGTCGATATCCAACACACTCGCGATGCCCCTCTGTGTGTGGGGGGGGTGTTGAGCACAGGGAGTGTGCATTGTGTAGGTGTAGGTGTCAGCACAGGGAATGTGCAAATAGGTTGTGTAGGATGTGCAAATACAAGGAGTGTGCATTGTGTATCTGTGGTATGTGTTCTACACCATGGTCACTCCTCAATGGATGCAGCAATTCTCAAGACAAAGCCATTCAACATAGGTACCTTGCGCTGTTTGCGTGCGGCTGCCAGCTCATCTGCAGCGTCTTTGGGGTCACGCCTGTGGGTTTTGTGGTGATACAATATTGTCTGCAGTCACCATACATACACAAACACACGTATGCGTATGCACACGGATGTATCCCATTGAACAATCCAAACAGTATGCTGCTGTGATACAGGAACACCCCCCAAGTCCCCAGCATACTTTTGCTTTTTGGTTTTGCGTTCGTCTGTGGGTTTGCCAAACTGCACACGATCGCCCATCTTGCCGGCCATGCGCCCCCACAACGTTTCTGGCTCACCACTGGGCTCTGCAGCATCACGTGTGCGTGTCTCTGCCGTGAGCACCAAGTTGGCGTTCTGTGTTGAGGGGTGTGGTGAGCTGTGTGCATGGCATCATCAACCATTGTATATGTGCAATCTGCTCAACCCCATTCTTTGCACACATCCTTTTGTATTTGCACATGTATCCCTATATACTACTCACCCACTCACAAACACATCGATCAATGCAACAACACAACGGTGCAGCCGATGCAATGCTTTCAACAGGTCTACGTACCGCATTGTATTCATACTGTTTGAAGCGTGCTGCCTGCTCAGCACCACCACCACGCTCGTTGACAGGCATGCTGGTGTTTTTTGAGGCTATGTAGGTCTAGCAATCAAGCATTGCTATCAATGCAGCAAAATAACTGTTGCTGTTGGTGCTGCTTGTATGGGGTAATTACACGTGTGTTTTTACAATTGATGAAGCACAGCAAGAATTAGTGTATACCAAAAAACAATTTCAACAACCCCTACACTTGAAAGTGCACAACATACTCGGTGAGCTGCTTGAGCTGCTGATAGCCACGTGCATACGCTGCATCCTCCTGTTCTGTGGACTGTTTATTGGGTGCCTGTGCAGTGTGTATGGTGTGTATGGGACTGGTTGGCGTGCAGGGTGTCATCCCCCCCCCAACACATACCGCATCAATGCACAGCACGTTGTGTTCTGCATCCAACTGCCAGCCTAGATTGTTGGCTTCTGTGGGTGGTGGTTGGGTTTTTAAATCGGGTGTGTGGGTGTTTTTACAGGGTGTGTACAGGATGTGCGTGCCATCATCAATCCACATCACTCCATCCCACAACCTTGCAAGAGTTGCTGTGGCGTCATCCCCACAATCACAGCAGCCTGCTCCACGTAAATGTTGGCATATGAGTTGGCAACCATCTGCAATGCCCGCTGCTGCAGTTTGGCATGCAATGCAGTGGCCAATGGTTTCTCCACATCACCCCATGCAGTAGCCTCCATCACTGGCCACACACCCTATGTTTGTTGAAGGTGTGTTGTTGGGTTTCACACACATTGTACAAGCAAACACAACGTACTTGGTAGTCTTGGTGCCACAAATGCTGCAAGATGCGGATTGCACTGTTGAGCTGGGGATCCTGTGCCTGTGGTGATGGGGGTGTACACATATTGATTTCCTTGAGTGTACTAGTGTATACCCAATACCATACCTGCTTGACTTCGGGTGGGATGCGGCGGGACAACATGCGTGCGTCCGCCCTGAGGAAGGTTGACAACAGGGATGATTGCTGTTGATGGCAACACACACTCAAACAAACCAACCCACGTACAAGTCGTTACGGTATATGATGGCAAGCAAGTGCAGTGCACATGGCCATGCTGAGAGGGGATCCACTGCTGCAGACTGTGGGTGTGGGTGGTAATTGTTGATCACCGGTATGCACGCCACCAAATCTCACTCCTCACATCCTCACTCTCACCCACCTCCAATTCTGCCTTGTCCAATGCTCGACCAAGGTCTGCCCATCGCTCTGATTTGATGAGGTCTAGTATATGTTGCGAGTTCATTGTGTGTGATGTGTTTCAGATCTTGGTGCTGCTTGTTCAAGGTGCTTGGTCACCTTTAACAACCACAACGTACTGTCGTCGTTGAGAGGGTGGCGTGAGTTGGTTTTCAATGCAAATATGTTTTTCACACGAAGAAAAAAATCATCATCACATTGCCTTGGAGCTTGTTACCCACAATACTCCACCCAGAGCACAATGATGATGCACACAACATTGCCAAGGGCTGTGCCCACGCACCGCCATCGTGCGCATAGTGTGCAAGTGCATGCCCAATTGGCTCCCGGGACAAAAGTTCGTGTCAATACATCCGTCATCGTATACCATGCACCCAAACACAAGGAAGGACTCGATCTCAAGGGTCTTGAGGGCGTAGTGGTGTCAGATGTGAGGCAATACAATGGGGAGGAGCTCTCGGCCAACCTGCCATACAAGACTGAACTCAAGCTGAGCGAGGATGGGAGCAAGAGCAGCAAACTCATTGTGCACTTGGTGTGTGGTGACGGGTTGTGTGGTGTGACGTGGGGAGCGTGGCGTGTGGTGTGGTGTATGGACAATTGTGCGGTGTGAGGTGGCGTGTGGACGACTGCTGGTGTGTGGACGATTGGGAGGGGTTGTACTCTGCACACCATGCACACCATGCACACACATTAATGCTGTACCCCACGCCTCACACACCCCTGTTACCCAAACAAAAGGCGGAAAACGAGGTGGAGGTGTTGCCATAGAGCATATATGGCCTGTTTGTCTTCAACCTGTGGCAATCAGGATAGTCTAGAGTGCAGGGGTTACCCTTTGCACGTACAGTGATGCGTGAGGCCTCAGTGCGTGAGGCGTGCTTGAGCGTGTGAGGCCTAGATCATGTGTATGCCCAACAATTTTTCGTGTGTAACAGGCAAATTGATAGTATCGCAAACAATCACATAGTTTTCTCAATTCTCTAATACATCGTGGGTTGTTGTGGTACATCACACACGAAAACGAGTGCAGCATCTGTTGTGCAGCATCTATTGTCTGCCACTGTACCTGCCACTTGTTTGCTGCCCCCTCTTTCGTAATTCCTGCTGCTTTGAATACACAGACAAAATCAACTAGTTATAATGGAGAGCAAGGAGCACGTGAGGGAGTTTCATGATGTGTTGACAAAATCACCCGACACAGCTGTGGCAGTGGCAGCCATCAAGGTCGGGAGAACAAGGATATGGTATTCCACATCCTTTTGTATGCATGCATGCACATCCCACATCCACCACACAGGCGCTCACGTCGGCCATCCGCTCCAGCAAAGCGACCACCATGATGGAACTTGACCATGAGCTCAAAGATGCTGCCAAGTCATTGCAAAAGTATGATATGTGTCACCATGTTGTGTCTGTTGATACAATGGGTTGACACAGTATCACACAGTACCACACGTTACACATTCGACATACCACCATGTCACACATGCCATGCAACAACACATGGGGATACACCTCATACACACACACACCAGGTGCAACCCGACCAGCATTTGCTTGCGTGCTGCATGTGAGCTGTTTTTGCGTTATGTCACCCGCACACCTGCACTGGAAAATGAGTGGGAAGCTGCCAAGCAAAAGCTCACAGAGGTACTTTGTGGTGGTGTGTGATTGTTGGTGTTGCTTTGTGGGGGTGTGCGGTCCTTGGTGTACTTCGTGTTGGTGTACATGGATGTTGTGGCAGTGTGCATGCATTTGTGGGTACTTGAGTAGCGTGGCCACATGGATACACATATATGGTACATATGGTACATAGAGTACATAGAGTACATCACATGGAATACATAAACCATGTAATTCATATAGAGCCCACACCAACTGCACAGCGCGGGGAGCAATTTGCGCGAACATCCACCGCAGCACGGCAAACGATAAGTGAAATTGGGGAACGATTCATTCACATGGGTATGCGAATACTAGTACATGGATATAGTAGGGTTGTGTTGGCATTACTCAAGCAAGCCAAGGCACAGGTAGGCATGGGAGGAGCTCACATGAGACACATTGTGATATTATTGCAATGTTATTGCGTTATTGTTGCGTTATTGTTGCGTTATTATTGCGATGTTATTGCAATATTGTGGGATGGATGGATGGACATGTGTGCAAGGTTGTCGTGCAGTAAAAGTTCACACACACACACACACACACACACACACACACACAAACACAAACACAAAGACACCCATCCACTTATTCCCCCACACACATACACTTACGCATACACACTACAACATCCATCATCATGCAAACAAACAGGGTAGCAGCTATAGTGTGGTTGTGACAGAGGGACAGCCGGATGGAACAGGCTTGCGTATGGCCAAAGATTTGGCTGAACATGTGGGGGTACCAGTGACCATGGTGCTTGACTGTGGCATTGCTTACATCATGGAATCGTATGTGATGGGGTTGTGTGTGTACATGATGGACAACCACATACAACCATGGTACACAACACACAACCACAACCATGATGATGACTCAACTCAGGGTGGACATGGTGCTGGTGGGTGCAGAGGCAGTGGTAGAAAGCGGGGGGATAATCAACAAGTTGGGAACCTACAATATCGCAGTTGTGGCCAAAGCGCGCAATGTCCCATTTTATGTTGCAGCAGAGTCGTACAAATTTGCCAGGCTGTATCCCCTGCACCAAAAGGATTTGCCATACGAAGCCAAACCAGTCGATTTTGCGCCCTTGCTGCCTCCCAACACCAAGTTGGACAACCCTTCACGGGACTACACTCCACCAGGTAGGCTGGCTGTGGTGCGCTGCTTTGTTTGTGTGTGTGTGTGTTTGTGTGTGTGTGTTTGTTGCTTGTGTGCACACCTGATAGTCAACCTTCATTGCAGTCAAACACCATCTACCCACCACTCAGCGTTTATTTCGTTGCTGTTTACGGATCTTGGCGTGCTGACACCTGCCGCTGTGAGCGATGAACTTATTCAATTGTATTTGTAAAAACATGACGATGCAATAACGTGGGGGAAAATTATCAAAATTTTTGCAAGATATTCAAAGATATCATCGCTTGGCATCTTCCATCAGTGAACATACGGTAGCACACTCGCTCAAACAGTATTTGCGATCCCGAAAGCCTTCCTTGAACACAATAATCTCTCGCCGCATCGACAATGGCCCCAGACCAGGCATGCCCTCCCCACCGCGCAGGCATGTGGTGATGCATTTCTGGGTGCACACTTCCTTGGCACGTGCATTGGGACCCTGAAGCAGGGATGACAAGGGGGTTGGGGTATCCTCTCCAGAATTCAGCTGCCCAGGGATGTTGAGCATGGTGTCTGGGTCACGTCCGGGGGCGCGGCTGGCAAAGGGGTCGTCCACTGCAAGAGATGGCGTTGCATTGAGCACTATGGTGATTGCACATGCTGAAAGCAGGAGTTTTTGCATGGGGTGTGTTGGTTCTGTGGAGACAGGCTGCCATGCACCACCATTATGACAAGATGGTGTTTTCCTGTGCCTCAGCGTCCAGTTTTGTGGCAATCTATGGCATTGCAACATGGTGAACGATGGTGTTTTTGTGGAGAAACGTATATAATATACACTTTTTTCAATATATGACCATCACATATGTGCACATTTTCCACATTTTCTCTCCCTCAATGGCAACCTATGAACATCTCCAACATCTTCAACAACACACTCTGCTGCTGTGCTGAAAACCAACCACGAAAAAGGATCATTTCACGACAGCTCCTTGCCCCACCAGGCGACATTCCTGGATGTGTGTTTTGTGACATACGCAGTGGGCGCGACCCTGACGTCGGCAAAATCCTACACACTGATGACCGCGTCTTTGTGTTGCCAGACAAGTACCCAGCAGCACACCGGCACCTCCTGGTGCTCCCCACCCGCCACGTGGGGACTGTCAAGGACCTGCGTGCTGGATGTGCAGAAGACATAGAGCTTGGTATGTTGTGGTAATTTGGTGTGATGAGACGTGGATACAAGCCATGCACACCCTACACACACCCTACACACACACCACTCAGTCCAACACATGCTGGCTGTGGCGCAGTCGCAGTGCACCAGCGACGCGGTGTATGGCTTTCATGTACCCCCCTTTCATTCCATCGACCATTTGCATTTGCACTGTGTGACCCCGCCCTATCGAGGGTGGCGTGCGCTCAAGTACAAGCCAGGAACCCCTTGGTTTGTGACTGTTGAAGAGTTGTTGGACAAGTTGAACAAGAGATGACCTTCAAGGGATGAGACAGTCATGAACAGCGTTGATCAACATAGGCGACGTTTAAACGTTTTCTCGTTTCGCAATCGTGCAGTCGTTTTCATTGCGTACATATTTACACAATCAACCATTGCTTTCATTCCTATATTGTACCCTCAACCTGTTCAACCCATGTCCCTTTTCAAAGATTTGCCGTGTGAAACCCTTGATCGCATTCTCTGTATACTTCCCCCCCAACAACAACAAAGACCAGACCATGACCCACAGCACATCACCGACAACTTGCAATGTCATATAGAGTATTCTTGCACCAGCGACGACGTGACGATACACGATCTGCAGCGATTGGGTACAAGGTTTCCCAACGCCGCGTCGCTCACCCTGAATCTCAATAACATAGCAGCGCAATGCATCACGCGTATCATGCAGACCGTGCGAGTCGTGTTTGGCAGTCGATTGCGCCAGTTACACGTTGTCAATGCCGATCAATTGTTCGAGCGTCATTTTGGTGCACTTGCCAGCTTGAGTGCCCTCGAAAGCCTCGTCATTGAATGCAATTCCAATTTCTGCTGGGCATGCGACACAGTGCTTCGGAATGTGCTTGCCCAGGGCCTGCCCAGGCTCACACGTCTTTCCATCCTCTCACCCAAACGCCAGCTGTGCGTGGGGGACGCCCATGTGGCAGCCATTGCAGATGCATGCGGCGCACGACTGCAAGAGCTTGTCCTATGTGTGGACTTGTCAGATCTGACTGATGCCGGGGTTGCTGTGCTTGGTGGCTGTCCTGGCTTGCAGAGACTCGTCTTGAGCGGTATGGGAGTGTGGTAGTACGGTGGCGTACCAGTTGGACATGCAATTATGAACAACACACACCAACAACACAGCATGGCCCCATGCCGATGCGACATGCAGTTGTGTGACACCCCAAGGCCTGCGGGCACTGGCACCCCTGGTCAACCTTGAGGAGTTGGTCATATGCATGGATGGAAGCACACCCCATGCAGATGTGTTGCTGCCCCAGTTTCCAGCGCTGCGCACGCTGCGCTTTGAAGGGCGCGCTGATGCGTGTGTGATGGAATGGATTGTCCGACAGGCGCGTCGGGGGTCCCTAGAACTGGTGCACCTGTGGATCCCCGGCAACGAGTTTGAAAAGCACCTCACATATCATGCGCTCGACATGCTCGCACCCATGCCAGGGTCTGTGGAGCTACATGTTTGTTGTGACATGCTTGATGTGCCATTTTCCGCACTGCCGCTGCTACAAGGGCTGGTGTCCTTGCGATGCAGGTGTGTTGGGAGGGGGGGTGTTGTTGACCATAGATTTTTGTACTGTGCCTTTTTCACACATGGCAATGTTTTCCACACACACACAGCAATACAAGCATGCACGCGGGTGATGTCAACTACATTGTCAACGCGTCGTCATTGCAAACACTTGAATTATATGGGTAAGCAGTGTGCAATGAAAGACATGAGATGAGACACAAATACCTGTGTTGTTCTCATTCCACCCCTCACACACACCCTTCATACAGTGTGAGCTGGCAGGGTGGTCACTTGGATGCCATTGCACGCCTGTGCACCATGCAGCAGCTCCATACCCTTTCATTAGAATTTAGTTCCTTTGGCGCCTATCACCACCTCAACCTGCACGGAGCCCACAAGGCACTCACCCTCCTTGCAGGGCTTGAGCACACTGCCGTGCCTGCATCGTCTGCTGCGAGTTCCAGTGCAAGCTGTGGTGAGGTGCAAGGGGTGGAGGGGTGTCAGGAAGTGAGTTCGGCACGTGCGGGGACAAAGCGCAATGCTGGTATGTTGCTGCCGGGTTGTGTGATATGCATCGTGTTTGCATACAAGTAATAGTACACACACCATGTGCACACAACACAGAGCAACCCATCCACGGTGACAACCCCACCAAACGTCCCCGTGTATTGGTCTCCCCACCCCCACCAACCGTCAACCATGCCGCCAAACCAAAGCACCTCCCCATCAATACCCAACCAACATCACAACCATTGGCCATCAGCGTCCGTGATGCCCTTCTCCGTGGTCCATGTCCCACCCACCTGGCATGCTGCAGTGTCCCCATGCAGTACCCCATCTGGACTGCTGCATTGCACACTGCCATGCACGCTCCGGATGCAGCAACTGCAATGACAGCAGCACTGCTCTCTGATTCCCTCGAGGATGGCCCACTGGTGTGTGGGGCAGTCAGGCCATATCGAGGAATACCATCAACCAGGGTGCAACCACTGGTGTGGAGTGTGGGGCAGTCTCTACTAGAGCCCAATGCTTCTGTTGCTGCATTTGTGGATTTAAGTAGCTATGGTATCAAGGACAATGACAGTGGGTGTGATGAGTATGATGGATATGATGAGCATGCATGCTGGCAGTATACACAGCAGCAGCAGCTCTCCTGTGGGGTGTTGCTGCATCGACGGGGGGTGCGTATGTGCTGCGGATGATTATTGTGATTGTAGTACTACTTATTTGTGTGCTAATGGTCAGTACACATAGCATGCATGTTTTGTGATCTTCACATTCATTTTGCCTACTAATTGTTTCCCAGTGTGTCTTGCTCAACAGAGACACTGCCTGAGTTTGCTGTTATTGCAGGTTGTTGTGTAGCAGTTAGGTAGACTTTGTGACGAGGTAGTTTTTGTGTTTGGTATCAACCACACACCACATGTACTGCATTCATGTCGTACAATTATTCACACCTATTGTCTTGCACCTACCATTTTGGAACCCTTTTTTCTTTACACTTGCATTTCGTACCTTTCTGCTGCATGTATATTTTCCTGCTGCTGTGGTGGTGGCACGTGTGAATTGTGTAGGCAGATGTATTGGGTGAGTTGATGAACGAATCAACAACAAGGCGTGTGTGTTGTTTACAGAATGTTTACAAAACAACAAAAGTTTACAAAACAAACAAAAGTTTACAAATGTGGGCGGGCCCACATTGGAACCCGCATAGATAGGTTTGACCAGGTCTTGTTTCCCTGTTGACCACAGTGCCTTTTGTGTCAGCTGTTGCCCTGTGGTGTGTTTTATCATGACCGAGGTATATTGGAGAGAAACTGTACCTCCATGGAGAGCCTGGTAACATGGTGTGAAGTTGTGTGATTGCTTATCCACTACAAAGTGCGCCGACCTAAATTGTGATGGTACAAGCAGCGACTGATCAATGAAAATCCATTTGCAGCACAAAATCACGCTTCTAAAGTTCTATAGTAACAAAACAGTCCCCCATCATGTCGTTGTGCTTTTATCTTCATGGTTTTCAGAAAGCCATGCTATTATGCTCGATGCTGTCGAGTCCACAGCCTGTGGCGGAGGGCCATGGTGAGGGCCATACACACTGAGAGGAACCCTGTTATTCTCATCATCGTGTTCTTGTTGGCATCTGTTGAGATGCCCCTACCTGATTCCACTGACGTGCCAAGCGCTGGCGGGTGGGCTGACCAAAAATGGGTTCCTCCTGTGGAATGCATGTGGTAGGGGATGTATGTCGAGAGGTTGGGCTGATGCCGCGCACGATGATATTACACATGATAGCATACCGGTGTGTTAGTGTATGGGGATGGAAGTGGTGCACCAAGTGCTTGAACAGCATGTGCAGTGCCCTGCCACACTTGCCTCTGTGTGTGAGATGACGATAACGTGAAACCAAGGGATGTCTCAGCAAGGATTTTGCGTGTTAATCTGCACCTCGAACGACACGTAGGCTGTAGATGCTGCTGCAATGCCTGTGACAAAGGCTATCAACTTTTGTTGTGTAAATAGCGAGATCATTGAGACGAGATGGTTGCTTTCCGTGTTGTTGATCAGCAATCGTGTGTACACGTAGTGCACACAAGCATATGGATTGTGCAAATGGCAAATGTTTAGTGGGGAATGGTGTTTTGTGTTGTTCTGTGTGTTGAATGGTGTTTACATATCTTTCACACTTAGAACCCACACAATCTCATGCCAATTTTTTGCTCAGTGTTTTGCGCAGTGTGTGCACGAAGTATTCATGGTGGGTACACGAAAGAAAACAGCAGCAACAGCCGCTGGTGCTGATGATGTTGACCGGTTTCTCCAACAGTTTGTACAGCTCGTTCGCAAGCAGCAGACGCCTGAAAAGCCAATAAAGGTATGCGGCTTACTGTACAAACATTTTGTGATGATAAGGAAGTCACGGTGAGCATGTTTGACCAGCAAGGTGGATGTGATGGCCGTCATGCTGCTCCACCACCTGCTGCCCCACACCCTCCCAACCCAAACGCAGGCCAACCGGCTATCCAAGGCATTTGCCAAAGCAGTCAATGCATTGCACGATGCATCTGATATCAAAACAACACTGCAGGTGTGGAAGTTGTTGTGTTGGCTATGAAGCATGAGTGCACCTCTTGTTGTTTCCTACAGCACATGTGTTCCCACACAAGAAGCCCCACTCCACAGGCCAACTTGCCAGCATACACGCAGCAGCTTGTCACAGCGTTGACCAGCGTTGACAGCCAGTCAAACAAGGGGAGGAAAACAAAACAAACACCACAAGGGACACAACAGCGGTCAACAAAACGCGCCCGTGCTGACACTGCATCTGAGGACAATGTAAAGGACACACAAAATGATGACCATGATGGGCATGGGCCTGCTGCTGCAATGTTGACTGCTGCAGATGTGGATGCTGCAGTCAACGCTGCGGTCAACGCTGGGGATACACATGCCATGACTGCACTCCGCACGGTATGTTGACCACAGCCATATGACCACCATGTCAGTGGTGTTTATTTGTTGTGACTTCTGCCATGGTACATCATGGTTGACCATGTGTTGACCATGTCATCATCCCACCCAGGTGTGCATCCCCCCCCATGCTCGATTATACCTCAACCACCCGGCAGCTGCAGTCTTACATTGCACTACACGTGCTTCGCTTGCGCTGACCACACTCCCAGCTGCTGTGCTTGCCCTACAACCCGTGCTTGCTGTGCTACAACAGCAACAACAACAACAACAACAAGAAGAAAAACAACAACAACAGGATGAAGAAAAACAAGAAAAAGGAAAAAGCACTGAAAAGAAAGCAGCAAGAGGGGCACATACGCGCCATGATCCCATTTCAAAAGAATCAAAATTCAAACAGGGCAAGCATCTTGATAGAAGTGGTGTTGCTGCTACTGGTGACAATAATGGTGTTGACAGCCAGGTACACAACCCACAGCAGGTGTTGAGGCAGTTGCTATCACTCCTCTCTGTTCGTATAGTCGCTGCTGCTGCTGCTAATGATGCCAGTCAACACCCAGAGGATGGTCAACGTCATGGAGGACAATTGGATTTTGCAACGTTGCTTCGTGGGGGTAGCAGCTGGTCACGCATGACAGACATGCTGCGTGATGTGTGGATGATGACTGCACAGGTGCTGCCCAAGGTGTGTGTGTGTGCACAAGGTGTATCACATCCATATTCTTGCATACATATGGTCACACAGATGGTCACACACACATGTGGTCACACACATGTGGTCATACTCACATATGGTATACTATACACATGTGGTCATACTCACATGTGGTATTCCACACAAATATGGTATACTACACACATATGGTCACACACACACACAGTATTCCACTACACACACAGGAGGAATGTACTGCCTGGGTATCACGTTCAATCAAAGATGTGTTGCCTGTGCTGCGTACATACAACACACATGCACTCCCATACTTGTTGCGCAGCTTGCTTGCGCTGCGTGTGATTGATGAGGGGGAGGGTGGTGAGGGTGGTGAGGGTGGTGATGGTGGTGATGAGGGCAATGTGTTGCAACATGCAGCAGCAGCAGTGGGTGTGGTGCTTGATGCTGTGATGGTGCATGGTATACAAACACATGATTGGAGGTGTGTGTATGTGTGTGAAGATGGGAGGTTGGTGTATGGATGGTATTGTGATAATACGATGTGATGAGACGCACGTGATGGTGTTGTGGACCTCAACACACGCTGTACCAAACACCCTCACACTCCAACAAACACACACAGTACCCACTACCTCCCCCTGCTTACCCTGGAGCGCACGCGTGTCCACACACACACACAACTTGGTCACACCCTACCAAGTGCTGCCATACAAGCACACGCCGCCACACACACCCCACCAGCATCGGTGCTGGGGTGGTTACGGAGGCAACAGTTTTCACCTGCTGTGTTTGCTGCACTTGGTGCGCTGCAAGGTGTGCACATGATGGTTGTGAGTGTGAGCATGGGGGCTGTGAGGAGAATGGGTGGTGGTATGCATGTGGAGTTGAGGTGTTTGTGCATGCATCGATGTATTGTCGGGGATACAATGACGTACATGGGCATACATGGGTGTATACATGGGTGATTGTATACGCATACACTTCAACCCCCTTTTTGTCCCTCTAAACACACCCACAGGTGGACCCCAGGCCCTGGCACACCACTTGCTCCACACCACCTCTATGTCAGACATGCGTGCACTTGCCCATGCATGGCTGGATACCACTCTTTCCCATTCACACCATGCTGCAGATGGTGTGACCACAACCCCACCCACCGAGGCAGGGGGTGCTGCAGGGGAGGCGGTGTTGCAACAGGAGTCCCTGTTGACGGGCCCCCTGTTTTACATGAGCAAAGAGGGTGATGCTGGGGTGTTCGCTGGTGTTTCGTCTGATGAAGAGGATGATGAAGAACACGTGGGTGGGGAAGAAGAGGAGATGTCGAGTGAGGAGGAGTAGCACGTGTACGCACACATATGTGTGAGTATGAACTGCTATCAATATGTAAACAATACTTTGCATTACCTTGCGTCGTGTGTTGCACAAATACATCAAGAAACACTACACAGCAACGAAAAATAAATACAACTATCACCCAACACATCCATCATCGCCGTCCCTTTTTCCCCCGCCCCCCTCCACCATGCCCCCTCCCACGCATCCCCCCTCCCTCCTCGTCATCCCCACCACCGGCCCCACTCATCCCCTTGCGTTTCCCACCCTTGCGCCCCCCTGCAGCATCACTCTCTTTGATTTGCATGGTGGCCATTCGTTGTGCATCGGACACCCGTTCAGCCAGGAGCAACACGGTATCTGGCTCCGCATCAAATTTCTCCATACGAACACCAGTGAGTGCCTCAATTTTCTGTGATTTGTGTGGTGTGTGATGTGTGTGATGTGTGTGATGTGTGTGATGTGTGTGATGTGTATAATGTGTGAGCGATGCATCCAGTGTGAGCTGAAACAGCACCACACCCACACAACCAATCACCTCCACACCCACACACCCAACCACCACCACAACAACACACCCAACCACCTCCACACCCACACACCTGAAACAGCTCCACATCATACTGGGTCACCATCGTCAATGCACGCCCACTTCGCCCCGCACGTGCTGTACGCCCTACACGATGCACATAGTCCTTGCTGTTGGGAGGTACATCATAGTTGATCACTACGTCTACACTGGGTATATCAAGACCACGACTAGCCACATCTGTTGCTACTAGGATGGAGCGTTCACCAGCCTGTGTGTGTGTGGGAGGGGTATATGAATGAGTGTGTGTGTGAGAGAGTGTGTGTGTGTGAGTGAGGGAGAGTATATCATGTGTTTGTGTAAATTGTGGGTGTGTACATCATGAGTGTGAACATCATGTGTCTGTAGGTGTGTACATCATGTGTGTGTACATCATGTGTTTGTGTAAATCATGTGTTTGTGTAAATCATGTGTGTAAAACATGTGTGTAAAACATGTGTGTGTACATCATATCCATACCCACACCCCACCCGCACCCATCACACCCCACCCCACCCCACCTTGAACTTGTTCAATGCAGCCAGCCGCTTGGGCTGGCCCATCTGACCGTGAATAGGCACTGCCCCAAACCCCAGATTACGCAACATGAGGGAAATGCGACGTGTATTGTCACATGTGCGGGTGAAGATCATACTGGTGCTGCCACTCAGCTCTGTGAGGGCATAGGCAAGGTACACATCCTGTGTGATGTGTGTGTGTGTGTGGGTGTGTGTGTGTGTGTTTTGGATGGTGGATGATGTGGTGGATGGTATGGTATCATGCACGTGTTTTTGTGGTTTTTGTGGTGTGTTTCTGTATGTATGTTGGGGGGAGCAACGCACACACAGTATACCACTCACACACACACCACGTACACACACACAAAACAAACAAACAAACCAAACAACCACCCGCACCTTGTGTTTTGCAGGTACAAACAAGTACTGCTGTCGTAATGTTTCCACTGTGGTGTACTTGCTTGCCACTTCCACCTTCACAGGGTCCTTGAGGCATGCCCTTTGTAATTTGGCTACTTTGCTTGTCATTGTGGCACTGAATAATTGTGTTTGACGATCCTGTAGAGTGGTGTTGGGTGTGCGTTGGGTGTGTGTTGGGTATGTGTGGTAGTGTACATGTGTTGAAAACAGTCCATGTCTTTGTGTAGCATGCCATATACACAGCACAAACACCATGCAACACCACTCCACCAAGCACCACCACGCAACACTACACACTCCCAATACAAGCAACAATACAACACCACGCAAAAAGACACCCTCCCCAGATACCACCCAACACACCTTGGGTATGGCTCTCAGTATCTGATCAATCTCTTGTTCAAAATCCATGTTGAGTAACCTGTCTGCCTCATCCAACACCAAGTGTTTGAGATCACGTAAATGAAAACCCTGTATGGGGGTGTGTATATCAGGGGTTGTTGTTTGTTGTACTTGTTGCTGTATGACTACTGTATGACTCCTGCATACTGCTGCTATACATACATACCACATGTACTCCATGTGCATCAACAAACCCATGCACACCCCCACACCCCCATCACGCACCCACCCACACCCACCCATGCACCCACCCACACACTCATCACACCCACACACCCACTCATCACACCCACACACCTTGGTGTTGGACAGGTGATCCACTACACGACCAGGTGTCCCCACAATCACATGTGGTCGCCGTGCCAATGCAATTGCCTGTGCCATCATGTCAATACCACCCACCAACACTGCACATTTGACACCAATACCAGCACCCAATGCCTGGGGGAGTGTAGATGTGTGTAGACATTTGTAGATGTGTGCTGACGTTTGTAGATGTGTGTAGGTGTATGGCACACAACGCCCCCTCCAACAAGACACCCTCAAAACCCTCATCAACCCCCCATTACCTCAAACTGTTCAGCAATCTGTATTGCAAGCTCACGTGTTGGTGAAAGCACCAGTGCAAACATGGCTGCTGGTTTGTCGAGGAGCGCCTGCATCACCGGCAATGCAAAACACCCAGTTTTACCGCTGCCCGTTTGTGCCAGACCAATGATGTCCTTGCCTGTTGTTGGTAAATACATTGATAAGCAGGTTGATGATGCATCTCAAGGTGTCCACAACACACCACAGCACCTTGGAGGGCATGTGGCACGGCTTGTGTTTGGATGGCAGTGGGGTGCTTCCACCCCAATGCAGCTGCAGCTTCTGCAAGTTGACTACATACACCTAGCGCTTCGAAAGACGTTGCTGGAGTGCCCTGCGTTTCGGGCTTGTCGTCGTTGGACAACACCATCGCTGTTGCTGCCGCCAGTTGCGGAGTTGTGGGTTGCTGATTGGGATGCTGTTGTTGTACTGTAACACGTAACGCGTTTATTAGAAAAGTGACGCGTTGAGGTGCGACAACGCTGGCTATAACCACAATCAATGATGGATTGCTGGTGGCCTATGTTGGTTGTGGCAATGTGTTTCAATTACTGTATGACGCAATGTAAGAATATGTAGCAATGGCACCTTATGAAAATACCCAATCAGAATACCCAATGAAATATGTTCATGCTTGACCATGCCGTCGACACTGCTCTTTGTACACACCCAGCAGCTCTTGCAACGTTGCCAGCTCTGCCTCATTGCGTATGGCAGTCTCCACCAATGGTATCACGTCATATTCTGCATACACTGCAAGCAGTTTCTTCGTCACGCGCATGGCAGCATCCACAGATGACAAGTAGCCCTCAGACAAAAACACACCGTTCCAGGGACGAAAACGCATCTGTGCCAGTAACCTGTCATGTTGGTGGTGTGTTTCTGTGGTGGTATGATACCATGTGCCTATCCGGCCCCCTACAAACCCAGGACGTACCGTTTGCTGGGCACAAATACGCTCCCATGCACAGGCAGGCACCCATTGCCCTGTTGTGTTGCTTTGGTCAAACGACGACACTCTTTCAATCCCTCTTCCAGTGACTGTTATGGGGATTGGGTTGTATGTGCATGGTGCTCTGTTGCATGTACATCATACATTGTCACACAACCACCGTCACACACCCACCACTCACACACCTGCACATCGCTGCCCATTTGCAAGTACACCCCCTCCACCACCCCCGTCTGCAGCTTGGCCCCCAGTCGCCGATACTCGTTCTCCCTTGCCTCTCCAGCCGGGAGGTAGGGATTGAATGCAACATGGATGGACGGCCGTGGTGTGGGATTGTGTGTGGCAATGTACTCGAGCGCCCTGACTGTGTCAAATGCAGGCCTCGTCTTCCCCCCACCACTCACCAGCAGGCAGCTTGTGGTGCATTTTTGTGGAGACTGGTGCTTGGCGAGCCGATGGAGGAATGCCATCAAGTGGGCGGCACAGGCATCAGGGGACGCACGGGGTGGGTTTTGGTATTTGAAAGAGTAGTGGCAGCAGATGTCGTCCATGTTGGATGCCAGCAGTGTAGCAACATACTCGAGCAGAGGCTCCTGTTTTGCCTGTGGTATGTTGCCTGTGGTATGAAACCATGGGTGGCAACTCAAGGGAGGAGGTTGGCTGTACACACCTTGTTGGTGAGGTTGATGCGAGTTGTGAGGGCATGCTGGTGGAGCCAGGGGATGACCTGGGTATTGAGTTGTGCTGATGACTTGAAAAACAGTTCCAGCCTGAAATCAGATGTGTGCATGTAGTGCATTTGATGCGGTACAACGTGGCGCCAGGTCTGTTGCTTGCAAATCAAAACTTCGATATAAAATTTCACGATCTTGCCGTTACTAAGCACATTTCAACTTTCAACGCCCTCGGCATACCAACATCGCTACGCTCCTGCCTTCTGCGCTGCTGCTTTCTTTGCTACGACTCTTTCCTACGCAAGGTATGCTGGCAACGCCTAAGCATCATTGCATCCACGTCGTCATCGCCCGCTTGCATTGTTGTTTTCACTCCAAAACCCTCGTTGACCTGTTCATCATGCTTGTGCACATCTGTCTATGTGGTTGATCGTCGTGTCGACACCTCAACGGTAACATCGTGCCCATCGTCACCACAGCTTCATCACCATGGGTATCTCTCCTTTGCTCGTCTTTGGCTGCGGCATCTCGATTTGCGGGTGGATCGTCGCCTGTGCCGGCATTGCCAGCATGCAAGCTTTTGATTTGGTGCGTGCTGTTGTCAGGGGTGTGCACCATGATACACCCCCTCTCTACACCCCCTCTCTACACCCCCTCTCTACACCCCCTCTCTACACCCCCGCTTGCTTTCTAAACACAGACCGCCACCAACGTTGTCACTGGGGCAACCATCACGATCAGCCCTTCAAGCTGGCGCCTCTCCTTTGAGTGGTTTGTATGGAGCTTCCAATTCACCGTGTTGGTGCTCATCGCAGTCCTGGCGGTCATGAAGAAGCTGCGCCAATATCACAGCGCTGCCAACGCCAACCTGGCATTCCTCAGCGTCCTCTGGGCCATCTTTGCCAACGAGTACTACAAGATTGTGCGTGGCGTTGACACCACCCAAGCTGCTGCTGACCTGAGCAATGCTGGCTATTACCCCAATGCACGGTGTGTTGATGTAGGGTGTGATTGGTGTGAATTTTGCATAGTGAATACACACTGCATGATGAATACAATTTCCCACACCCCCTCCAGCCTCAACACGTTGATTGCTGGTGCATGCATCATCATCGTGGGCAACTTTTTCGCCATGTTTGGCACATACGGTGAGGATGACATTGTTGCGGTGTCTGACAAGCCCGTCGTCAAGGTATGTTGATCTATGGTGTGTATGGTATAGGCCGGCACTGTAATCCTCCACGGTTGCTCCACATGTACACAGCCTGTGCCCACCAATGAGGTGCCTGTGGCCCCCACCCAAGTCTAAGATGGACAAAACCTGTGGGCGGTTGTTGTACAACCCCAACCACTGTGGTTCACCTAGCATATCTATAGTAGAAGAAACAACAACACATGGCGTTGAAGATGTTCTGTTTTGGGAGAAGTGTTTGAGAATCCGATTATGGAGCAACAGTGTTTTCTCAGGGTTTTGTTGAGTGCCGTTGGTGTGTCAATGATCCTGCTTCGGGAAAGCTGCTGTTTCACCACCGCCCCTCACTACTATTACTGGTTTAAGACCGTGTGACTGTAAACTGTATATATAAATATACAACAACGGTTATCTAGACAAATTTACTGATGCCAAATGAGTAGCAGCAGTAGCAGTGAGGATGACGGGGTGGACACGCCTGCGAGAATGTCATCGCAATCCCATCAGCAGGATCATCGAGCAAAAACGACGAAAAAAAAGAGACGACATTCATCAACGAGCAAGGTCATACACAGGGCGTTTAGGTACATCACCAAGGGCAAAAAAGCTAAATTGAGACGATTGTTATCCAACCACAAGGAGGTGTTGGTGGATGGCGATGTGGTGCTCCAGGAACTGCTCCACGCTGCTTGCACCCACCCACATGGTGCAGACATTGTACACTTGCTGCTGAGGTATGAGGGTACATTGTAGCAGCACAACAACACCATTGGTGCACATCATCATGGTGCTGTCATCATCTTCACCACACAGACGTGGTGCTCGTGCAGATGTGCCCTCCCCCACAAGTGGCCGCACCGCTGCCCATGTTGCAGCAGCTGCAGGGTGTTTGGAGCTCCTGGCAATACTCATGGGGCATGCCAGTGCGCCAGATATGGATGTGGTGGACAAGCAAGGGCATTCGGTGTTTGATTACACTGTGCGTGCCATGGAACGACAACAACAAACAAAGCGGGCGGTATGTGTTGTAGGGGGAGGAGGGGGGGGGTATGTGTATGCTGTGTGGGTTGTCTGTGTTGTGTGTTTTGTGTTTCGTGTGTGTTTTGTGTATTGTCTGTGCATGATCCACACAACACCATGTGCACAGGGGACTTTGCGGGATGCCACACGCCCCAACACGAACCAAGAGGATGCATGGGAGGATAAGCTTGCAGGTGCATGGAGTGACCCAGAGGGACATGCAACGTATGTGTGAAGTGTGGGGGGGGTGTGAGTGGTTGTGTGGATGTGTGCAGAGGTGCAAGTGTGTACACTATATGCATACACACTATATGCAAACACAGTATGTACACACCAACATGCTACACACACATGCGTACCATACAGGAAGACTATCCACATATCCACACATACACACATATGCACATCTTCAACAACAATCACACCTATACACGTATACACACCTACAACATCATACACACATATACACACCTCCAACAATATACACACCTTCAACAACACACACACACACACACCTACACACCAGGTACATGGGGAGTTGGGCTGATGTTGACGATGCACGCTGGGGTGTGCCTGCTGATGCACAGCCGGAAGCTGCTCGAGAAGATGACGACTGGGCTGATAGCATACGACACCAGTATGAAGCAAAACGGGCAGCACAGCGTGCACAGCATGCCGCAGCGTGGCGGGATTACAGGTGTGCTGTTGTAGTGGTGTTGGGTGGGGGTGAATGTGGGTGTATCTGTATGTGTGGGTGTGTATTAACTGTGTATGTGTTGTGTGTGTATGTTGCTGTGCTTTGTGTTGCTACCTACCCATGCACTCATACCCACACACGTACCCACCCACCACCACACACCCCCTTCCACCCCCACACACCCCCTTCCACCCCCACACATTAGCATCAGGGATACACACACACACACATCCTCACACACACACAGGGAGGAGGGTGCTAAGAAGCGCAAGGAGGCTTCAGAAGCAGCATACAAGCACAGTCAACGTATACTTGAAGAGGAGAGGGCTCGTGATAGGGCATGGAGGGATGCTGTTGCAGATGTATGGTTGGTGTTTATTGTGTATGGTTGGGGGTGTATGTGTATGCTGTTGCACATGGTGTGATGGCGTGTGTAGGTGGAAGTTGCATTATTGGTGGTTGCAGGGAGACCCCCCACCCCCCACCCCCACCCACCCCCACCAACAGGCTGGTGCAGTACAAACTCGTGCTGCATATCAAACTCGATGGCTTGCCTTGGTATCAGCACCCCCCCCACAACTCACCATGCAAGACATACCCTGGCTGGTTGCAGAGGGGGGGCCCTCTGGAGGGGCCCCTGGTCAGGTAGGGGGCCCACATGGCCTCAGGGCAGTGGTGTTGCATGGTGTACCTGCAGGTATGCAGGGGTTGATGGGGGAATGGATAGTGGAGGTCAACACAAAGGTAAACACATTGGTCAACACCCATTATCTTTTCATGTGGTCACCACATAATCCAACCATGTGGTGCACAACACAGCATACAACTATGCAGTATATATCAAACAATACAGTGCATATCCCACCAACAACACAGATGATCATGTGGCACAAAAGCGTCGTGTCAGGGAAGAACTGCTACGCTGGCACCCTGATAAATTTGCAGCCCGTTTTTCATCACGACTGCCCCCTGCAGAGTCTGATGTCATCATGCAGCGGGTCAAACATACAAGTCAACTGCTGAATGAACTCCATGCCAGCATCCAGACATGAAGGAATGGGGGGGGGGGTGTAGAAGAGTGTGGGTGATCATGCGGGTGGTGAAGAAGAGTGTGATGAGGGGGATGTAGACATCATGAAGAGGGCAATGATGCACAACATTGGAACACGTGACAATCACTTTGTTCATAGCTGTGTTGACCAAGTGTGTTGACTAACTTTTTATAACTTGTGTTTGACAATAAAAGCAGTTGCTGCTTCATTCATGTATTTCATTTTCATTGTACAATAATGTCGTTGAATAGAAACGTTACAGTATGTGCATTGTAACACACCTAGTGCACATCCATACATCACAACCACATACCATGAATAAACACACATCGCAAACACTACGTGGCACCAAGTACTACACCGTTCTGCCACATACACACAGAGGCACGCATGCTGCATCATGCATGTGTGCACCTCTATGCTGTGTCTTGTGCTCCCTTGTTGGCTGCTCTCCGCACCTCATGTGGCTTGAGTGCACGAAACTCACCCACCTTTAAATCCTTGGGTATTCGATACCCACCCATACGCACCCTGCGTAGCTGGGTGACCGTTGCTCCCACATGCTCCATCAGCCTTCGCACCTGTGTGTTGTAAAAAAGGTACACTGGGTGTTGTAAAAAAGGTACACTGGGTGTTGTAAAAAGTACACTTGGGTACAAGTGAACATCATTTCATGTGTGAAGATGATTTCATGTGTGAACATCATTACAGTTACATGCACATACGTCCACACACCACCCAATACACCCACACATACCACCCAATACACCCACACCCACCCCACCCACACCCACCCACCCACACCCAATACACGCACCTCCCTATTGCGTCCCTCATTCAGCACAATCCTCAGCTTGGGTTTGCCATAGGGATCACTGTCCTCCATTGCAATCCCAGTGGGTACCACCTGTTTGCCGTCTATGTCACACCCATCACGAAGCAGGCGGTTGAGTTGGGCACGAGAGGGCATCTGAGTGTGTGTGGTGTGTGAAAAAGGTGAGGGGGAAGGGTGCCATGCACCCATTCACATAACCACAGTAACACACATACGCATACAATAACAGCAACAATACGCGTACAAGAACACCAGCACCTGATCAAGTGTGACTACATATTCCTTGGTCAAACCAGAAGAGGGATGTGCCATTTGATTTGCCCATTGACCTTTGACATGTGTGTGTGTGTGAGTACATGTGTGTGTGTGTGTGTGTGTGTGTGTGCATGTGTGTGTGTATAATGGACATATGTATACATGTATGCAGGGTTGTGTCTGTGTGTGTGCTTTGCTAGTAGTCAACACCACACATTCATTCACATTAAACACACACATGCACATACCATCATTTGTCACAAACACAAGACCAGTGGTGGGGACATCAAGCCTGCCCACTGTAAATAAACGAGGAGGGGCCACACCCTGTGAGTATGGGGGTGTGGTATTTGCTTGCAATAATGTACGTGTATGTGAAATGGAATGTATTAGTCATGGAGCATGTGTTGCCCTCACAGTCACACAACAATATTTCCATTATGATAACACAACATAACACAACATAACACAACATAACACAACACCTACCGGTGGGCGTGTGCTCTTCCATTCCTTGATCCAATCACGAAACAGGTCAACCACCAGTTTGCCTGATGGTAGTGCTGGGTCTGGTGCATTGGCACACAAGTAGCCCTTGGGTTTGTTGACTGCAAAGTAATATAGCTGGGGTTGTTGTAGGGTTTTGACCATGCGACCATTGACTGTAATCTGTCAAGGTGGGGGCACATAATGCGTTTGTAATTGATGTGTGTATGCATGTGTACATGATGTGTGTGTATGCATGTGTACACGATGTGTGTGTGTATGCATGTGCGTGTGTCACACCAATCACACCAATTCACCCCCAATCACACCAAAAACCACCTTGTCTGTGGGGAGTACATGTGTTGCAACATCAGTCACAGTCTCTCCATTCACCTGCACCACCCCCTCCAGCACCAACTCTTCAGCTTTCCGCCTGCTTGCAATATTGGCATGTGCCAGTACCTGTGTGGAGATGAGGTGGATATCAGGTGCATACATGTGGTTGTAGAGGTGTGGTTGTAGACCAACACAACAGTGGTGGTTGTCGGCTGATGAACAACACACCAACCTTGGCAATGCGTTGTGGTTCTGGTGCGTCCTTTTTCTGTCTTGGACGACGTTTGGCGGGGGCAGCTTGTGCGTGTATGGTGCGTGGGGGGCACTGCGTGTGTGTAGTCATTGACCTTGGGATTGACCACGACATGCGGCTTCTGTGATGGTTTTGCGCGTGCAGCATTGGTGATGTCCAGGTCAGCATTGTGGTGATTGCGTTGGTGGGTTGTGGTTGCTGCTGCTGCGCGTAAAGTTGCTATTTTATAGACGTATTTATAGGGGTGCACATTTGTTTGTGGGCGTGCCAAATTGTCGTAGGCAGCTATATAGCGCATGCTAGACTTGATAACGCACAGAGAAATAACGCACACAACCAAGCTCGAGACAAGCCACCATCACACATCTCATAGTGATGAGCACCTTGCAAACAAGCAACAGCTGGAAGCAACGTTTTGGTCTCGTGAAGAAACACAGCAGTGAGGTTGCAATTGCGTACAACAATGACGTGCTCCCACGGTACTCTCATGTCTATTATATACCCACATCCAGGAACACCCCGTCCCTGCCTCACCCACACCCCCCACATCCTCCCGTGCACTCAAGGTGTTGTGGTGCTGAGCACACAACATTGCCCACAACAACCATGCTCATTGGTGGTGGTAATGCACAGCACACGTACTGCACACATCACAACATCCCCTTCCATCACATCCCTTCCATCACATCCCTTCCATCACATCCCTTCCATCACATCCCTTGCATCACACACATAGAAAACAGTCACAGCCACATACGACATCCATGCCCGCCCACCACCAGCTGCATCAAGCAACACCACCGCACAAGATGGTGTGGTTGCAACCCCACCACTCCCCGATGTACAGGTCCGTGTGTTGGGGTGAAGAGCTGTGTGTATATATGAGTACTGTGTGTATATATGAGTACTGTGTGCACAGCATGTTGTAATGCACACCCACAAATACACAAAAAACAGGGTCCTGTTGTCTGTCAAGTGGCAGCACTATCAAAGGCAGGTAAAGAACCAGATATCAACCCCAAAATTAACCAAGACGCATGGCTCACTACATGGTTGACCATTCCCTTGACCGATTTTGGTCAACATGCGGCACAGCAACAAAGACAACAACAACAAGGACGTCAACAAGAGCATCCGTCCACCATCAACACAACACATGTGCATGTGAATGCCACAGCACATGCCACAGCAAGTGCTGCAGCTGGTGGTGCAGCTGGTTTCAACAAGCAGGATGTGTTTCATTGTATGGTGTTTGGTGTGATGGATGGACATGGTCCTGAAGGTGTGCCGGTGCATGCATACAGTCTGGAGGTTGTGCATGCATACAGCATGCAACGCTCACCATCTCACACCACACACCTCATGCTGAACGCATCATCAATATATAATATCACACCAATAATCTCATCACCACTATATCTTATATATCCTATCCTATATCTCCTCTATAATCACCAGGTCATCATGTGTCATCACTGGTCAAGACACAACTACCAGAACGTATAGCAACCCATATACAAGCACAGCAGGGACCTCCATCAACCACCACCACCACCACCACCACTACCACAACAGCAGCAGCAGCAGCAGGTTCATTTGCTACACACATTGCTTCCTATATGCATCAAGGTAATTGGTGTATGTTGACATCCCTTTTCATTTCCTACCAAGCATGTCCCTCTCACCACCCACACCCACCTCGTCCCACACACGCGCATTCCCATCTCCTCCCATATCCCATCGCACACAAACCCCATCATTCACACACCCACACCCACACACATCCCTCCTTAGCATTTGTGGATACTGACAAGGCTGCTGTGTCCTCCATTGACTGTACATGTAGTGGGAGCACTGCTGTGTTGACCATACTTCACAACAACACACTCTACACAAGTTGGGTGGGTGACTCCAAAGCTGTTCTGGGCAGTAGTCAAGGCAATGGTCAACCCATGGACAGCAGTGGTCAAGCCATGGGCAGCAGTGGTCAACCCATTGGAAAACCACAATCACTCTCACAACAGCAACAGCAGCAGCTTCAGCAGCAGCAGCAACAAACACCGCAACAACAGTCTTTGCGATTTGAGGCAGTTCCTTTGACCATTGACCATAAACCTGACCTACCAGAGGAGCGATCCCGGATTCTAGCACATCAAGGACGTGTAGAGAGGTTGTTTTGTTTGGGGGGGGGCGTGTTGTTATGTAGGAGGTGTGTATGCTGCTTGCATGCACCACCATTCACACAAACCATGCACATTGATACCAATAACAACCATATAATAACAAACAACCATTATCAAGAACAACACAAATACAAACAAACACACAGGTTACAGGATGATGATGGCAGCCCCATGGGCCCCTGGCGAGTGTGGTTTCGCACAACATGGGCACCTGGGTTGGCTATGAGTAGGGCAATAGGGGATGCCCTTGCAAAACAGTATGCGTGCGGAGTGCAGTGTGTTTGTATTTGTGTTTGCATTTGTGTTTGCATTTGTGTTTCCATGTGTGTTTCCATGTGTGTTTCCATGTGTGTTCTCATGTGCATCACCATGTGTGTTTTCATGTGTCTTTTCATCCCCCCACCCACTCCCACTGCACCAATTCCTCACCAATTCCTCACCAATTTCCCACCAATTTCCCACCGTTTTCCCACCAATTTCCACTCATCCCCCACAGTGTGGGTGTCATTGCTGAGCCACAACACAGTAGCCTACAAGTCACCCCTACTGATCGATTTCTCATCCTGGCATCTGATGGTGTGTGGGAGTTTATGACACCTCAGCAGGCAGTGGACCTGGTGGGGCAATGTGCAACACCACAGGACGCATGCACCAAGGTGTGGGTGTGGGTGGGGGGAGTGTATGTTTTTTTTGTGTGGGGGGGTGCTGCATTACAACATACCCCCATGAACATTTGTGGTTCACCACCCCATCTTGTTGTTATGTACCTCCCCCCACAACCCCCCACCCACAAATTCCCCCATCAAAAAACAATCAACAGCTGGTGGAGGAGGCACGCAAACGTTGGCATGCAGAGGAAGATGACGTGGCAGATGACATCACCGCAGTGGTGGTGTTTTTCCAACACACTCCAACTGCACCCTGCTGAAACAACACTGTTTTTTTTTTCAAGTGTGTTTTTGCGACACAGCACAAACGGTGGTAACACAAATATCTGTGCTCTTTGGCTTGTTACATTTGGCTTGTTACAAACGCTATGCTCATATCGAAATTCACCATGTACAAGCATTCGTTGCAAAAACTATGATAAAAGTTTGATCAAACAAAGCAGAACAATATGAAAAGAAAGGGGTGGAAATAAGGGTACACACCATAGACCATCACTAATCAAGTATCACTTACCTTTGGCACACAAGTCAACACACACACACACCCCAGTCAACACACCCACAAAGAAAAAAGGTAATCACAATCCTAATTTCCTCTTGAGGGCTGCCAACTCATCCTCCACCTCTTCACTCTTACTCTTCTTTGGTGGTGGTGGTGGTGGTGGTGTCGTCGTCGATGACGATGATGATGTACGAGTAGATGTACTGTTCCGTGATGTACCGCTACTGACATCATCACGGGTGGTATTGCTGCGGGTGTTTTTGTTGTTTGGTGGAGGAACACCAGCGTCGATGTCATCCACCCAGTCGTACTTATGTCGGGGGCGTGTTTCTTCTTTACCATCATCAATACCCAGCCCCTGTGTTGGGTGTATGTTGATTGTGTTTTTTTAGCTGTTTATGGTGTGTTTATGGTGTTGTGTGGTTGTTTATGGTGTGTTTATGTTGATTGTGTGGTTGTTTATGGTGTTGTGGTTGTTGTTATTGAGGAGGAGGATGTAGATAGATTGTTGTTGTATTGCATGGATGTACTGGGATGAAGCATGTCAATGCCTGTCTTCCTATGCATCACATACAACCCCCACCACATCACACACCCTCTTTCCCAACCCCACCCACACCACATCACACACCCTCTCCCCCAACCCCCCACAACACCCACAACACAACCACACACCTCCTCCAACGCATCCACCAGCTCCTCACCCAAATCTGCCAACTCCTCCCATAATGATTTTTCCCTCCCCTCGTTTTTCCCACCCGACTTGGATTTTCGCTGCGCACTCCATGCAGAGAACTCTTTGCCCAAGTCGTTCATCATTTGGTCAAAGGTGTAGGTATCTTCTTGGGAAGGTGGGGGGCGTGTGCTCCCTGCGTGTGAGGGGGTGTGGTGGTGGGTGTGGTGGTGGGTGTGGTGGGTGTGGTGGTGGGTGTGGTGGTGGATGAAATGTGCAGGTGGGCAAAACAAGATATGTGTGCATATGTGTGTACAGTACATGCATGCATATGCAGCCACACACCACATATACCCACCACATATAACGACACGCTCCATCACCACACACACACACGCACCTGATGCACGCCCCCCCCATGATGATGAACCACCAGAGCCATACCCACCTAGTGGATCATCCCACCCACGTGCACCAAATCCACCAAACCCACCCCCCTGTGTGTCATTGTAAGGGTGCCGGTGTATTGTATGGGAGGTGTATGTGTGTGTACATGTTGTATGTGTATGTGTTGTATGTGTATGTGTTGTATGTATGACGTGGTACACAACAAGCCCAAAGCAGCTATTCAATGATACCAATTATCATGTATCCCTTTTTCAGTCCTCATCCCATCCACATCCGCACATGCACATTCATCGTCACATCCGCATGCACATCCTCACACACACCTTGGTACGTTCATATGCAGCCCGCTTCTCAGGGTCTGTGAGTGTTTGATAGGCTGCCTTGGCCTCTGCAAATCGCTGTGCTGCATCAGGCTGTGTGGGGATGTGAGGGATGGTGGGTGTAGGTGTGGGTGTGTGGGTGGCATGTATGTGAGTGATATGTGGTGGTCATTTGTTGTCACTTGAGAAGGTATGTGTTAATGTCAATACATAGCGGTCAACACAAAACTAACATGTGCGCCATGGTTGCCATGTGAGAAGCAACCGTGCTAGCTGTATGTTGGTGTTTTTTCTCATACAAGCCCCATGCCATGCACCCCCACCCCCAGCACCTACCGCTTTGTTGACATCAGGGTGCAGTTTGAGGGCCTTTTTACGAAATGCACTCTTTATTTCCTTTTCACTAGCACCTCGTGGTACACCCAGGACTGTGTAGGGGTCTTGTGATGCACGGATAGTGAGGGATGGGGTGGCACGGGACGCATGGTGGCGGGATGGGCGGGGTCTGATGCAGTGCTGCAGGTGCCGCAATGTTGGACTGTGTGTATGTGGATCAATGTGTGTGACAAATGTGTATGGTGTTGGTTGCTAAGGACAACAAGCATGCATACCACAAGCAGCCAAGCTGGTGTGTTGGTGCATGTACAAGGAGCATCCCTGGCTGTTTGCTTGGTAGCAACCACATGTTGTTGCTTGTGTGTCGATATTCACCGCAGTTGTATGGCAGTCGTACACGTGCAGAAACAAGCTGTTTGGGCTGCGCCCTGGCCTTGCTTTGTGCAAGGATGCAGATCGGTTGTACCCACAAGTCAATTTTATCAATAGTTAGTGTGCACGCTAAAAAACTACAACGTGTGCATCACAATCAGTACCATGAAAAATTGTGGCAAAAATATCAATAAACCAAAACAACAGCCGATCGACAGTGGCACCACTTCAACCACCATCCTCTTGTTCTTCATCATCGCCAAAAGACAACTTGGTACGGTCCTTGACAGCAGCAGCACTACTCCGCATCCCCTCCCCTGGCAGCTTGCGCTTTTTACTATTCCCTTGTGTCCCAGCTTCTGCCACTCGCTGCTGCTTGAACTTGTGTGAATGTGCCTGTGTGGTGAATGAATGAATGTGCATAGGTGTGGCTTGTGCACACAATAGCCAAAGCAGTTGCTGAGGCGGTGTCTACTCGTTGAGGTGGTATTTACTGTCGTTGAGGTGGTGTCATGGCACCCATCGCACCTGTGCTAGCTGCTCCTCAGCATGTCTTGCCTTGGTCAGCAACAGTTGTAGCTCATGATTGTCTGGATTTATTTCCAGTGCCTTTTCATACGCCAACACTGCCTGTGCATGACAGTGTTCATGTTTGCATTTGATTGACACACAGGGGTGGTGCACGGCGCGCACATGTGTCACAAAGACCCACGCCCTTCACAAACACTCACCCCCTTCAGACACATCATCCAGTGCCCCTCCAAACACCCACCCCCCTCATAAACACCCACCCACACCTCAGATACATCATCCAGTGCCCCTCACAAACACCCACCGCCCTCACACAAACACCCACACGCCTCACACACGCCCAACATACCTCAGAAACATCATCCAGTGCCCATGCAGCAGCAGCCAATCGCTGATACCCCTTGACCCATCCCGGTTTCAATCGTACTGCTGCTCGTGCGTCTTGTAGTGCCTCTGTGTAGCGCTTGACTGCTTGATATGCAGCGGCTCTATTGCTGAAGTACACTTCATTCCTGTGTGTGTGTGTGGTGTATGCAGTATGTGTGTGATTCATATGTAGGTATGCGTGTGTGGCTTATGGAAATATGTGTGTGATTTGTATGTAGGTGTATGCATGGTTTGTATGTAGGTGCATACATGATGTACATGGGCATCAAGGTGTGTGTACAGTTCAATAATAGTGCATTGACAGTGTGGACACTACAATGTACATCATAGGGTATTGAAACCTATACATACATACTTCCACCCATACAACAACACACCCCACACAACCCCACACATACGTGGGATCCAATCGTATGGCTGTGGAGTAATGTTCAATGGCAACATCATGCTTGCCAGCAGTAAATGCAGCATTCCCCCTTTCTTTTTCCTCAAGTGCTTGTGCCCTGTCAGCAGTGGATTGCAACTCGGGGTATTGGGCGAGGAGCGATGGATCCTCTGCAACTGCTCTTGCAATGGCAGCCTGGGAGTTGATGAGTGGGGTTGATGTGTGGGTGTGAGGTGGTGGGGTGGGTAGCAGAGAGGAGCTGGTGTGGGTGTGGGTGACGGCCAGGTGGGGTGCACTTATCATACACCCAGTGAGGAGAGGCAGCAATCCGGATTGACTTGTCGGCTACCATAATGGCAGCCATGTGATGCATGTTGCCATACCACATCGTGTTGGTCGTCATCATCATCCCCCCCATCATCCTCAGGTTGGGTCACGCCCTCCTCTGCCTCGGCCGGAGCCTTGGCTAGCAAATGTGCATGCTTTTGCAAAAACTTGGGCAGCTGGCGTGTGTATGTCACAGCCCCCTTGGTGGAGGTACGGCCAGCACTGCCCCCACCCGTGCCACTGTTGGTGCCCTGACGTCCAATGCTATGCATTTCCCGGTCCTGAGACACACCCACCTCGCCATATTGATCACTATATCCCTGCTGCTTGTTTCGACCACGACCCATCGGTTGAGGTATACAGAGTTGCAGCCGGGGTGTTTGGGTTTCGGTGTTTACACGAATGCTGTTGTGTACGCTGATGTATGTAAGTTACTCGGAGGGAAATGCGCAGTGAGGGAGGGTATATATGAATGGAAATCAAAAGATGGATGAAAACAAAAAACTTATGCATGGAGAACATGGGAAATGGCAAGACAAAGCTCGTCATTGTGTTGAGTTGTCTGGCGTCCACAACATCAGATGTGGGGGCAATACATTGGCAGGTGCATCCAGCTGTGGCATATTCAGCTGTGGCATATTCAGCTGTGGGATCCCCAGCTGTGGGACCCCGACTTGTGGCGACAACCCCCACCCAGGCGGCAACACCACCGGTGATGCTGTGGGTTCAGCAGCCTCATTCCCCTCGGCATCCTTTTGCGATGCAAGAGCAATGGCCATCTCAACAGCCTTGGGGTTGGTACACACCGCTTTCCCATAGGGAGAGTTGACAGGTGCACGAAGCCCAAGTCGCTCTTGCATCTTGATCCTTCGAGATCGTCGTACTCCACCACTGGATGCCTGCTTGGGCGCTGCTGCTGTGGATTGTGCAGCAGGCCCCCCATCTTGTGCTGCAGAAGGTGCTCGTGAACTGGGGGCAGAGGATGGTGCAGAGATCTCCCCCCTTGGGATGCCACTGTTGATTGGTTGTACAAAAGGAACCCCCACAGCAAGGGATGGTGTTGGCCCTGTAGCTGACCCCTGCTCAGGTGGTTGTTGAGGTGGTTGAGGTGCATCACTGCTTTTAGTGGGTTGCAGTGTCGGTGACACCAGCAGTGCAATCCTCCTCGTCTCCTGGATCATACGTGGAGATGCTGTGCTCTTGCTGCTCGTTTTGTTGGCATTCCCAAGTGCTGCTGCTGCCGCAGCTGCTTGAACACTGGATGGCAATGCTTTACCAGCTGCCCATGCTGCCAAGCTTGCCTGTGACTGGGATGCTGAGGGACTGGCACCCTCTTGTTGCTGCTGCTGTTGTTGTTGTTGTTGTTGGGGCCCATTGGCAGCCATCCATGCCGTCAATTCCTCCTGCATGGGTTTGGGTATTGGCTGCCCTGCTGCCCAGACTGCTATGGCTTTTTGCACATGTGCTGGTGGTATTGCTTGTGGTGTTGCTTGCGGTATTGTTTGTGGTATTGCTTGTGGTACTGGCGCACCATACACAACACCCTGCTGCTGTTGAGGAAGTGAGTCAGCCGGCTGTTGTTGTTGAGACATCACTGCTGGTCGTTGTTGTGGGAGCATTCCAGCTGACACGCCTTGTTGCCTCGATGACACCCCAGCTGTGGGTTTCCCACCATCCACCCATGTTGCCATGATCTCCTGCATTTGAGGGGGCATTGGTTTGCCTGATGCCCATGCCTTCATTGCTGCTTGAATGGGGGGGGGGGGGGTTGCTATGTCTGTTGCTGCTTGGTGTACGGTGCTTGGTGTAGGATGCACAACAGATGATCCACTTGTAGGTACCCCACTTGCAGGTACCATGCCCCCACTTGTAGGTACCGTGCCCCCACTTGTAGGTACCATGCCTCCACGCACCACACCAGGCACACCGGCCACAGGGGCCACATGCTGCTGCTGTGCTCCACTCACAGGCGCACTCAAAGCAGGTGCTACTGCTGTATCCAATGCAGGCGCACCCAAAGCAGGTGGTGGTGTATCCCCACATGCAAGCAGCACCTCCCGTTGCTGTGCTGGTATTGGTTTTCCTGCTGCCCACATTTTCAATGCCTCTTGCAGCGGCGTGGATATATTTGTATCAGATGCCCATGCTTTGATTGCTGCTTGCAAGGGGGCTGGTATAGGTTTGCCTGATGCCCATGCTTTGAGTGCATCCTGCAGTTGTGGTGGTGGTGCTGCTTGTTGTTGAGGGGTGGGTTTGAAGGTGCCGGGGGCTGCTGTGTTGTTGTGACCCCCACTGGCTGCTGCTGCTACATGCATACCAGCACCACCACCGAGTTGCCCTGTCTGTGCCATTGCCAGCATCTTGTGACGCACCAATGCCATGCCGTCTGGTAGCTGCCGTGTCTGCATGCACACATGTGCCTCATGCATGGCACGCTGAGGGTCCGGTAGGGGTGCCAAGGGTCCAGGAGGGACCCCCGTCAGCGGCTGCATACCAATGGCCCACGCAAAGGTGCTGTTGCCAAACAAACGGACACCAGCAACGGTGCCCGGTGGTGGCTGGGCAATGGGAGGCAGCAAGCTTGCGTCGGCGGTGATGCCTGGCCACCATCCCTGGCTGAGCAAGCACCACACAAGTTGATTAAGTGGTTGCAGTGCTCTGATGGATGCGTCGTTGGTGGGTTGCTGCGGAGGGGGATTTTGTGTGCTCCCTCGCTGCTCCAACGGTACTGTAATGTGCGTTGGTATCATGGATGCTATGTGTGTTCCTGTGTGTTGGGTGAGGTGTGAGTGCAAAAGTCAACATGGCCGTGATTGATGATCATATCCATCTACCTTGTTCATTGCACCAGATTCATGTCCGACTCGTCGAAGTCGTCTTCAAAGGCGTTGAAAAAGTCTGCATCAACTACACGAGTTTGTGTTTGTGCTTGCACATCTGCAACCTCAAGCTCGTTGTCAGAGTCTACAAGCATCTGCCTGTTGGACTCAGATTGAGCTGCAGGAGGAGCAGGCTGCATGGTGTTTTGGCGGTTACTGAGCGGGTTGTCTAGGAACAGAAGGATCTGCGATGGGGTTTGCGTGCTCTGTTGCGTGCTCTGTTGCGTGCTCTGTTGCAGTCGAAACTCAAAACGACAGAACTCGTGGTAAGGGTCTAAAGGACCAAAGAATTCCGACTATGAAGGCAACCTTGGCACTTTGCATTACTAAATCCCCCCCCGCCGCTCATGATCCACCCCTCGTGAGGCAAAGGTGGGCGCTGGCAAAAATGGGAAGGGTGCAGGAGGCGGCACGCTCGCAGACATACCCACCAGCATGCCCGGGGTGTCTTGTCGCCGTCGGCGCCACCGCTCCAAGTTGGCTTGGAGCCCCTCGTACGTCGCCGTCGCATGTGCATCAGGTCTTCGATACGCCATCAACCCCACCATCCACACAGGCAGATGCAGCAAGCTCGCCCGAAACAGCAACCGCGCATTAGCAGTGGTGGGCGATTGGTAAAACACCCCCGCCGTGGCACACAGCCCACCCGTCACCAGTGCGCTGACATATGCAAAGGGGTAGTCTGTGACGCCCAGCGCCACGGCAACCATCCCAAGGGGGAACAAGTAGATGCAGTTGCGAAAACAACATGCTGCCACACGATGCCCCGATGCGTCAATGACAGAGAGCATGCGGTAGCCACCACGCGCATAGTCTTCCCGACACAGCCACGCCAATGCCATGAAATGCGGCAACTGCCAGAAAAACAACCCTGCTGCCAGGACCGTGGCGCCCAGGTTGAGCGTCCCCGCCGCTGCTGCCCATCCCATTAATGGTGGAACTGCGCCCACGAGGGCACCAACGTAGGTGTTGGCAAGGCTGACTTGTTTGAGGGGGGTGTAGATGCCTGCATAGAGCGCAATGTTGGCCACACCCAACGCCGCAGTCAGTGGGTTGGCCTGTGATATGTTGCAGGTAGGGGGGATTGTTTGTACAGGTATTTTGCAAACCCACTACATCAAAAACACCTACTGTATAGTACAAGAGTGCGGTGCCTGCAGATCCCGTCCCCAGTGCAAATACAAGAGCATATCGAGGTGTCACACGTCCCTGGGGCAACGGTCTGTTGCTGGTGCGCTTCATACGTGCGTCGTTGGCTATTTCATACACCTGATTGCACGTGTTGGCAGCAGCGGCAGTCAAAAATGTGCCAAGGGAGGTGAAGGCGAGGCCACCCCAGTGTATTCGATCGTCACTGCCCAATACATAGCCTGCAGAGGCCGTGCTCGCAACCAATAAACTGAGCCTAAACTTGGATAGCTGCTTCCAATTGGAAAGGGTTGCACGGAATCCTTGGTTGTTTTTGAGGGTTTCTGATGACGATGCACTCGTGGATGCAAAGCGTTTAAGGGTTGTGAGTGCTTGCCGCACTGGGGATGGTGTGTGAGATACATGGTGTGCAAGTTGTAAGGCGAAAATCTCCTTGGATAGCAACTGGATCTGGTGGTGTTGCCACAATCTTGATGATGCACGCAACCACATGGCTTTTGTATGAAGAGGAATATTACACTGCTCTGCTTGTGTTGATCTTGGGTTTGTGTAAGTGTTTTGGAAACAATAGAAAATAAAAGAAAATGTATACTACATACTGCACCAGTGCTACACCACTGAGGCCGGCAGCTACGCAACTGGGTCAGACAGGTACCCCGCAAGATGAAAGAGGGGGTCTGTGCCAATGATGGAGGCGTCCACGAGCACACTGTGCTTGCGGGGCACCCCTCTGAGTGTCCTCAGTTCCTGCAAATAAAAGCTGAATGTGCTTGCTCCAAATCCTACAAAACTACGGCTATTAAGCAACACAATAAAGTCCAACAATGCTTCTTGCTCTGGATTGAGCCCTGTGTAGTCCATCCCAGGGGGGGGGGGGTGTTGATGGTCTACGAGAGTAGGGACACACAAGTGTGAAGCATACCTTGCAATTGTTCGGGTGTTAGTACATGTTCTTTATACACCACCTGGCTACACAAGCCACTCGTTTGCAATCGGTGCTCTGTCAATTGCATATCTGTTGGTGGTGTGGTGTATGTGTTGGAATGGCGTTTGGTGTGGGTACAGCATATACCCAAAGCATACCTTCATTGGCTCCATATGTCAATAGTCCTGTTGCCACATACAATGGCAGATCAGATGCAAACCCAGCAGCCTGCATGGCACCCAAATACCCATTCCACACAGCCTGTAGATGGTGTGTGTGTTTGTATGTACGTTGAGATGAACACTCTTCAGGCCATTCCTCCAAGTACATATGGAAGACCTGCAACACAACATACACCAAACCCTCTCATACCTGTTGACCTCCGAGTGTGGTTGACCAATCCTGGGCATCTTTTTCAATACGAAGATGAACCCCATTGTACTTGGCTATCTCTCCTGCCGCGCCATTCCCCTGTGCCCCTCCCAGTGCTTGTATAACCAGGGAAGCGAGTGCTTGTATTGGTCGGGCGAATGTCAGACTGAGGGCAACCTCACCCACAAGCGGCATTGCACTATGAGGGGTTGGTGGTGTCAATGTGTGCACCCACGTACATCACCCATGCTCATCCACCCGTATCCACCCCCCCAAAGTACTCCATCCACACCCATACCTTGGTGTGCGCAGCATGAAAAACGTACAGGGCAAATCCACAACCAAGTAGCCCACATCCATGTCGGGGTTGTTGCGCAGCATGGTGGATGCAGCACCCACCGTAGCAAAGCGAACCCGCTCCACCAGCTGATCCAGGTCAAGGTGCTGCATGTAGATGTTGTCCAAGTGGACTATGCGGGATGGATGGATGTGGGGCATGCTGTAACATGGAAAGGCTGTTTCTGGCTGTGTCATGTTGGGAAAGGGCATGATGGCAGGTGGCTGTGTGTGTTGGGCACAATGGTGTGTGCTATAAGTGGTACAGAGTGTGTACTACTACATCCAGTGTGCATGGTGTATCCTCACAACAACCCAGCAATGCATACCGCATGCACAGTGAGCCCCTTCTCTTTCCAGTGGGTAATTATCCCTTGTACATCCAACAATGTATCCAGCGGTGCAGGACGCCATATCACCTCATTCTTATCACTATACACACTAAAGTGCTTGCCAAACGAATTTCGGGTGGCGGCTGGTGGCAGTATAATTTCTGCCCCAAGTGACACGGCCAAGGCAAATGCAGCAACATGACTATACTGCTGGTTCATCAAGCCACTACATGCAGTGTAGCGGAGGATGAGGCGGGTGCGTTTGTACAAACGTCCCTCCATGCGTCCGTATTGCAGATAGTGAAGTTTGACATCATGGTCGGACACAAAGCCAGCAGTGTGCAGGTCGGGGTGGTACATCTTGTACTGTTCCACATCAAAGTCCATGGGGAGTCCTTGGGGGAAAGGGGTGGGCGAGGTGGTCATGATGTATGTCATGATATGTGTCATGATGTGTGTCATGATGTGTGTCATGATGTGTGTCATGATAACAGACTGGTCATACAACATGCTGTTGATGAAACCCATCAACAGACAACCCCATACCAGCATATGGCCCGTCGGCAAGTGTGGGCATGGGCAGGGAAGCTTCTGAAGGAGGTAGTGCAAATAAACCCTCCATCGATGTGTTCAACAAGGTTGCTGCTGTGGTATTACCACCCTGGTTTTGTGGATCGAGCATTGCTGCACGCTGCTCCATCTGTTTCAACTGCTGCATGGTTTCTGCATAGTTGTCAGTGCTGGCATGTTGTTTGGCAGTGGCACCCCCTAGTGCTGCCGGCTGTGTGTCTGTTCCTTGTGCAGCACCTTGGACACCAAGGTTACTTGTGGACTCAAACGACATGTCGCCAGGCAGCAGGGACTGGTGTACACTGTGAGTCGTCGCCATGGAGTGATCCATGGCGGCCTGCGCAAATGGCTTGAAGAGCAGGTCATCTGTGGCGATCAATTTGGCAGTGGTGGCAGGCCTATTGCCATCTGTGGGGCTGGGGCTGTCTGCACCAGAAGCAGCCCCTGACTGCACGTCTGACTGCTCTACCAACACTCTCACTGCCCGGCCTTGATCTGGCTGATATTGGGCAAACACCTTTTGCTGCGAAGCCACAAAGTGCAAGAGTGCATCTTCTCCCAGATGTCGTATCCTTGGAGAGCCTAACAACGAGATGCACGACAGGAGGAGCAGCGCGAGAAGGAACACAAGTTCACTGGTGGATCGCGCATTGCCAACATACGCGCCCCTTCGCTGTGCACGCGCGACCTCACAACCCATGGTGATTGGGCAGGATGGAGATGTCATATGAGGATTGGGGGTGCAACACGTTGTGTGTTGCAGTGGCGAAGCAACGCATCAAAGTCAGGATCGATGCCCTGGACACAAGTGTTGGTTGTACTATCGCTTGGGTGCCGCACTGGGCTCTTGGTAGAGTATTAAATACGTTTGTGGGAGGAAATCAAGCGATTGCAATGTGTAAGATAGGGTGGGGGGGAAAAGTGCTGGGCCCACCCTGGCAGTTTCCTGGCTGGTCTTACTAAGAGAAGCGTCAAGTGTGTGCAGATGGCAGCATCACTTGGGGAGTGATGAGGGGGCAGCATGCAGCTACACAGCGGTACAACTAGAATACAGTTTTGTTGCGTGGGCTTGGTTGGCTTAGAGTTGCAAACTCGAGGCACCATTGTTTCAGAGAGAGTGTCGTACAGGGCAGATGTTTGTGTGTGGTCAGCAGTGGGGGTGAAGATTATTGACTTGCAAGGCACCACTGACTGATCATCAGCGCGACACGACAACCAATGTGTAATATGACACTGGGCAGTACACACTTTACCCAACTCTATCCCACAATTGCGCATTACACACTGTACATCACACTATCATTACACACAGCACAACATCAAGCACAACAGCAATCAGCATCTGGCTAGTTTTGGATGCAGTTTGGTGTTGCTGTGTAGTACATAGTCGTCCCAGCTTTCTGTAGATGGGTTGCCATTGTACATAACAAGATGGACGTGCTAACCAAAGGCAGCCGTGTGTGGGTAAAGGACCCTGAGGAGGCATGGGTAAAAGCAGAGGTGCTCAAAGTAGACGTGGACACCGCGCTCTTGCGACTTGAGGACAGCAAGCAGGAGCGTACGGTGGTGTCATCGGAATGTTTTTTGCAAAACCCAGGCAACCGAGGCGTGGAGGTGCGCATGAATCAACTACATCTTGTTGAGGGGAGTGCTTGTTTGAATTGTGCACCACGAATCAAGTGCTGGGTGCTTTGGGGGGTGCATGTGTGGGTGCATGATGTTGCTTGATGTATGCATGCAAGCACCAAGAGAGGGTTGTGTGGTTGGTATGATGGTGTTGTTGGATCCACACCACTACTGCACACCACCAGGATATGACCACCCTGTCCTACTTGAATGAGCCGGGGGTGCTTTGGAACCTCAAGAGCCGCTACACCTATGATGACATTTATACATACACGGGGTCCATTCTCATAGCCATCAACCCGTTTGCACCGTTGCCACATCTGTATGGTACACACATGATGGAGCAGTACAATGGTGTGCAGCTAGGGGAGCTCTCTCCCCACGTGTATGCCATTGCTGATGCTGCGTATCGTCAGATGCGAGAGGAAAAGAAAAGCCAATCAATCTTGGTATGTGTGGTTGATTTTTATGATTGTTGCGAAAGGGGGGCCGGTGTGCGTGTTGTGGCTAGTACATAAGTGTGTATGCAATTGCACATCCATATTCCTCTCCTACAGGTGAGTGGTGAGTCTGGTGCAGGTAAAACAGAAACCAGCAAACTAATCATGCAATACCTCGCATGGATGGGTGGGTACATGAACGGTGTGGACACAGACAGCCAGGGCATTGAGCAGCAGGTGATGTAGTGGATTGTATGTTGTACACATGTGGGAGCATGTGATATGTACATGTAGGGGCACCCGCATGTGCAAGGCAATCATGGTGATCCGAGCATGTTACCATCTTAGCCATGTCACCAATGCACCTCTCTATGCAGATCCTGGAGTCAAACCCCTTGTTGGAGGCATTTGGTAATGCAAAGACAGTGCGCAATGCCAACTCTAGTCGATTTGGTAAATTCGTGGAAATCCAATTCAACAAGGAGGGGCGCATCTCTGGTGCAGCAGTGCGCACGTATTTGCTGGAACGCTCTCGTGTGGTGCAGGTGGCAGACCCTGAGCGCAACTATCATGCATTCTATCAGGTATATACCATGGAGGTGGTGTAGTATATATGGAGGGAGCTGGTGGTGGGAGCATTGTGTGGTGCACGATGTTGAGGTGATGGACATGTGGTTGTTGGGGGTTGTGTTGCATTTCAAGCACCACCCCACCTTTTGTTGCTGCCATGTTGCACACATCCACCCTCTCCACACATACATTATAATTACATACATTACATTTGTGTATAATTACATCACATTGTCTACATAAATACCAAACACACGCAGTTGTGTGATGGCGCATCTGCCGAGGAACGTGCAGCATTCAAACTCAAGTCAGCCAAGGACTTTCACTACCTCAATCAGAGCCAATGCTTTGACTTGCCAGGGCTCAGCAATGCAGAGGAATACAAGGTTGATTGCATGTTGTTTTCTTGACTGATGATGTTGGATCCCATCATGAGTTGGATGATTTGTTGAGTTTTGATGATTGGGAAACCACACCCATTCTATGCACACCCATTATGAGCTCTCCTCTCTGTGCACATTCCTCTCACCCCCCCTCCTCCCCAACAGCGTACCCGGCGTGCCATGACTTTGGTGGGTCTCACAGAGGATGAGCAAATCTCTGTGTTTCGCACAGTTGCTGCTGTGCTGCACCTGGGCAATGTTGCATTCAAGGAGGGCGCTGATAGTGACTCCAGTGCCATCAAGGGTGCCGACAGTGAACATCATCTGTCAGCAGTGGCGGAGCTGCTGGGGGTGGATGCTGCTGGATTGCGCCATGCACTCACCACACGCACCCGTATTACCCACGATGGCCCCATTGTGAGCCCCATTGACGTGCGTGCAGCCATAGCCAACAGGGACTCGTTTGCCAAGATGATCTACTCGCGCATGTTTGATTGGTTGGTGGAAAAGGTGAATGTGGCCATTGGGCAGGATCCTGCACCTGCAGCGGTGGTGGGCGTGTTGGATATTTATGGTATGTTGGGTTGGGGGAAATCTTGTTGGGAGACCATGGATATGATGTGTACTGTGTAATTTGCACACCATGAGTGATCACAATGATCACCATGATCACCATGATCACCCCACCATCTTATAGGTTTTGAGAGCTTTCAGCAAAACGACTTTGAGCAGTTTTGCATCAACCTGGCAAATGAAAAGCTCCAACAACATTTCAATCGACATGTATTCAAGGAGGAGCAAAAGCAGTATGTGCAGGAGGAGATTGACTGGAGCTACATTACATTTGAGGACAATCAAGATGTGCTGGATCTGATTGAAGACAAGATGGGCATTTTGGCGCTGTTGGATGAATCGTGTCGGTTTCCACGGGTATGTGTTGTTCGTGTAGTGGGTTAGGTGGTGGTGTGTGTATGTACTGGCTGTGGTCATGTTGCGTGGCATCTTTGTGTAGTCATCATGTGTAATATGTGTTGAGTATACATGAGCGTGCATGGTGCTTTTTGGGTGTGGTGTTTTGATGATAGTACAACCCACCTCATTCCACGCACACGCACCCACCATGCACCTCACCCTACCCACCCATCACTCCACTCTACCCATCACCCTACCACACAGGCAACACACCAAGACTTGGCCAATAAACTCTACACCACCACCACTGTCTCAGAGTCGGGCCGTTTTTCAAAACCCAAGCTCTCACAAACTGAATTCACCATTGCCCACTATGCCGGCCCTGTGACATACCGATGTGACAATTTCCTTGATAAAAACAAGGACTTTGTGGTGGCGGAGCAGCAGGAGCTGTTGGGGAATTCGACGTATGAGTTTGTGCGTTCGTTGTTTCCTGCAGATGCTGCACCAGAGGATGGCAAGGTGTGTGTGGTGTGGAGTCGGCGGGATGCAGCACATACACTGTATGCACACGGAGTAATTCATCCGCACCCCCCTCATTCCCTACGCACCCCTCTCATTTCCTATGCACCCCTCTCATTTCCCCCTCAGTCTTCACCCGTCTCATCCCCCCCCCATCTCTCACCCCTCTTCTTGCCCCCAGGCTGTGGGCAAGGCTCAGGTCAAGTTTGCCAGTGTGGGTAGCCGATTCAAAGGGCAGCTGGCAGACCTCATGACAGCCCTCAATGCCATGGAGCCCCACTACATTCGCTGTATCAAGCCCAACAGTTTCAACCGACCATCTGATTTTGAAAACAACAATGTGTTGCATCAGCTGCGATGTGGTGGTGTGCTTGAGGCTGTGCGCATTAGGTAGGGGTGTGTGGTGGTGGTGGTGGTGGTGTGGAGGAAGTGGTTGGCCATGTATTGCATTTTACTTGTACTATGTACTTGTTCCCTTGGTTTCCCTCCCCTTGTCATGTATCATACCCAGCCCCTCTCTGTATTCATCCCCCATGTATACCCCCACCCCCTCTATGTATCCATCCCACCCCCCACTTTACCTCCCCCCCCAAAAAACACAAACACAGTTGTGCGGGCTTCCCCACCAAGGTGCCCTATGAGGATTTCATGGACCGCTTCTGGAACCTTCACCCAGAACTCTATCAAGATGGACAAGAAAAGGACTTTGCCCGTGCAGTCATCAAATCCGCCGCCCTCCAGGGCTACCAGCTGGGGAAAACCAAGGTGTTTTTACGTGCAGGGCAGATGGCCGAGCTGGACAAGATCCGCACCGACAAGCTCCATGGGGCCGCGACGATCATCCAGCGCAACGTCCGCATGTGGCTGGCACGTGTGAAATACCAACGGGCACGTCGGGCAGTGGTGGTGTTGCAGTCGGGAACCAGGGGTATGCTCGCACGGGCCGAAGCGAGGAGGGTCCGGCGGCTGCAGGCCACGATTCGCATTCAGTCGTACGTGCGGATGGCGGCTGCACGGGCACGGTACGTGCGTGCGAGGCGTGCGGCGGTGTCTATTCAGGCGGCGTACAAGGGCTACCGGACACGTGTGTATTGCAAGGATATCAAGTATGCCATGGGGGGGGGGATTGTGTGGGGACTTGGTGTGTGTTGTGTTCTGGTTGTGTTTTGTGTGTGTTGCGTTTGTGTTGTATTGCGTTTGTGTTGTATTGCGTTTGTGTTGTATTATAATACACACCCCCACACCACACCCCCAGGCGACAACGTGCAGCATTGGCCATCCAAACGGCATGGCGTCGCCATCGCGCCCAGGTCTACCTACGCACATGGCAAATGTCTGTCATCGCCCTGCAGTGTCGTTGGCGTCAAAAGCTGGCCAAACGCGAGCTCCGTCGGCGGCGTACAGAGGCACGAGAGGCCACCAAGTTGCTGCAGGATAAGGCGGCATTGGAGGGTCGGATGCACGAATTGCAAGCTTTGGTGGAGACATTGCAAGGGCAGCGTAATGAGCTCAAACAGGCTTTCAAAGTATGTGATGATGGGGTGGGGTGTTTGTGGTAGGAGAATAGCGTGTATGAGGTTGGTTTGCATAAAGGAAAAGAGGGGGGGGATTATCAAAACAGGTGGCATTCCAACCTCCAAACTCACCAACCAAACCTCAACACCCTTTTCCTATATAGGATGAAAAGCAACATAGGGAAACACTTGAAGCCCAACTGGCAGCCTCCACTGCTGCCCATGCCACAGAACTGGCTGCTGCAGTGGAATCTGCACGAGAATCTGCCGTCGCAGACAACACCGTGCGCACCCAACTCGAAACCCAACTGGCCGAGGCAACATCCGCATTGCAAACATACAAGCGAGATGCTGAGTTGCAGCGTATGAAGCTGGAGGCAGAACTCAAGGGTGCATATGCCAAAATTGCTGCGAGTGAGAAATCCAAGCAGGATCTGGAAGCGGCCAAGGTTGCCCAGGTCAAAGATTTGATGAACCGCTTGCAAAATGCGGTCAACCAACGCAACGCTGCTCGAGAAGAGGCATTGATGGCCGGGGAAAAGTTGAAAAAACTGGAAGAGGAGATGGAGAGTGGACGATTGGTGGCATCCCCCGGTGGGGCCATGGGGGGCATGGCAACCGGTGGTGTGGCACCCACACCAGATGCGGGCATGATGGATCGTGTGCGTCAATACATCAGCGCAGGGCCCTCCTTGTCCCCCTCGGGGCTGTTGGGCGCACGGGGCCGCGATGGGGTGTCCCCACAGGGCACCACCCCGGCCAGCATCACCCCACGGGGCTCCATCATGCGCATGCGCTTTGCAGATGGGGGTGACTTGCTCACACCAGAAGAGGGGGAGATGTCTGAGGCAGAGCGCCGCAAGAGGGAGCTGCAGGCAAAGCAGCAGCAGTTGTTGAGGGAGCAGCGTGCTGCCGACCAGGAGCGCTTGCTGGCATGCATCACAGGTGTGTTGGTGGTGTGATGGTGGTGTGATGGGTACTACCTGTGTGTGTATATGTATGGTGTTGCATATGACATGCAACACCATCACACATGTGTCATTACAGCATATTTCTGTATGTGTGTTGTCCATATGTGTTTTGTATATGTCATGTTTTGTGTATCATGACACAGTATATCATGACACAGTATATCATGACACAGTATATCATGACAGTGTATCATATAGAATGTACTCGTAATGTACCAATACACCAACCTCTCCACACCCCGTGCACACAGAAAACCTTGGCTACCACCAAAACCGCCCCGTTGCAGCAGTCATCATCTTTCGCTGCTGCCTACAATGGAAAGCATTCCAAGCAGACCGCACCAGCCTCTTTGACAAGATCATCAACACCATGGGTGGGCAAATCGAAAAACAACAAGATGACAATGCATGCTTGGCGTATTGGCTGTCCAACACCTCGACGCTGTTGTTTTTGCTGATGAAGAATATCAAGCCGGCGACTTCGGGGAGTTATACAAGCCGACTGGCACGTTCACCTGCAGGGGCATCCAGGTTTGTTGTTTGTTGTGTGTGTGTGTTTTGCTGATTGTGTGTGTTGTGCTGATTGGATGTTGTGCTGATTGGATGTTGTGCTGATTGGATGTTGTGCTGATTGGATATGGCAGAGGTGCTGGATGTTGTGTTGTGGGTTTTGACACATGTTGTGCAGTATGATGTGTGTTGAGGGTTTTATGTGCTGTTTATTATTTTATGTGCTGTTATTATTTAAGTAGTTATATTACATTGTATGTTGCTCTACACAACACTCCCCTACACTCCCCACCTCCACAGCCGAAGCCTGTTTGGTACCAAGGGCACCTTTACAAGCTTTTTCTCACGCAGTGGCTATGCCCCCCCCGCCTCCCCCGGTGGAGAAGCGTCCATTCATGGTGGCGCTGCTGGGGGCTTCAAGCAGGTGGAAGCCAAGTACCCAGCATTACTCTTCAAACAGCAGTTGGATGCATTTGTGCAGAAAATCTTCCCCATGTTGAGGGACAATGTGAAAAAGGAGATTACACCACAGCTGGCGGCGTGTATTCATGCACCCAAGTCGTCACATAGGAGTGCTGCTCGACCACGACCTGGAGAGGCACCTGGTATGTGTGTGGGGGGGGCTCACGGTGGAGGTTGGTCAGTGGGGTGTGTGCCCCACCCAACCCTGCAGGCGCTGGGGTTGTATGTGTGGTTGCTGCTGTCTTGGTTGTGCACATTGTTGACAACCTTGTGCTGTTCTCTATCTTGCACCGATGTTTTCTGTGTTGCACACAGTTTTCCAATGCCTCTCTTCACTCCCCCCCAAAAAAACAACACACACACACACACACACACACACACACACACAGTGGTCACACAGCTCAGCCCTCACTGGGGTCACATCCTCTCTGTCTTTGATGCCCTCCTCGACACCCTCCGCCGCAACCACGTGCCCCCCTTTTTGGTGCGCAAGCTCTTTCAGCAGCTCTTTTCCTTTGTCAACGTGCAGCTCTTCAATCAGCTGCTGTTGCGCAGGGAGTGTTGTTCGTTTAGCAATGGGGAGTATGTCAAGACGGGATTGGCAGAGGTGGAGATGTGGATTGCCAAGGCTGGGACAGATTGGGTGGGGGAGTCGTGGGAGGAGCTCAAATACATTCGACAGGTGTGTTATTTGATGGTTGTGTGATGGTGATGTGTGCGTTGAGGTGGTCTTTGTTGTTGGGATGTTGGGGTGCATCATGATGATGGAATCACCAACGACATCGCTGCTGTGTGTGTGCACCTCAAACAACACACCTTCCTCAAACACAGGCGGTTACATTCCTGGTCATCCATCAGAAAAACCGTAAAACACTCGAGGAGATTACCAACGATCTGTGCCCTGTACTCAGTGTGCAGCAGCTGTACCGCATCAGCACCATGTACTGGGACGATCGGTATGGTACAGAGACGGTGTCGTCCGAGGTGCTCAACCGTATGAAGCAGCTCATGATGGATAACAATACCACTGCAAGTCACTCGTTTTTGTTGGATGATGATAGCAGCATTCCTTTCACGCCCGAGGATGTTGCCAACCTGATGGATGACAAGGTGTGTGGTGGTGGGCGTGGGGGGGTGACTTATACATTGGATGACATAGTGCTCGTATTGCATGCACACTGAAAACCACATGCACAGGAGCTGTATGCCGACATTCCCGTCCCACAAGCGTTGCCAGAAAAGAGTTTTCAGTTTCTGCAGCGTCCGTTGACACAAATTGGGTGAGACACGCAACAGTGCGTGTACAGGGTGGCGATCACCGTGTGTCGCACTGGTGATTATCGTACAATGCAGGGGCACTGGTGATGATGGTGCCTTGCATAAATTAACACTTTTGGTTGGCAAGCAGATTTGTTTTGTATGTTTGCCACAAACTGCCTACTGTTTTTTGGTCCCCATTCCTGTGTGAGTAACAAGTAAAAGGTTGTCAAACCCCCGATTGACATTGCATGCTGGTTTGACCCACACCGATGAGTGGGTACTGTCCCACTGTGCAGTACAGCATACAATGGCAGATTTGCTGTTGATCACTGCGCGAGGAGCAGCCAATGAAGCACTCAAGGTGAACGAATGGATTGATTGGTCGCTGTTGTCAGCAACCCAGCCACCAACCGTGTCTGAATATCACCACAATACAGATGCAATACACACGGCAGTTGTTGCAGCACTTGGCCACTCATGATGCAGACCGAGCAGCACTTGCATCCAAGTATCTGGTGGAGCTTCTCGCACTGGCCACCACCCGAGGACTGCAGGACATTATCGTGTGGGGCATTTTGGAGCGCATCCTGGTGCGCATTGCAGGGTCTGCTGAGGAGCTCATTGCCCTGCTGAGGTGAGTGCTTGTGGTGCACCACAAGCGGTGCAGACACCCGTATACCCACCACAATAACCTCCCAGGCGCCTCAAGGCATGCATTCATGTGAATAGCGCACCTGCAGTATGCAAGCTATCCATACGGTTGCTCCCGCGCGTTGTACGTGCTGCTGTTGACCACCTTCACCCACCATCTGATCATGCTGTGACTGTGTGGCAGGCGTGTGCAGATGCTGTCGCTGCTACAATTGCGGTGATGGTGGCTGATGCAAATGCTGTTCGTGATTCTATGCGTGGGATGGCAGCAGCAGGGCTCTATGTTACCGCAGCAGCATTGACTGCCATGCCGCAGGTAGATGTGTTGCATCCATACGGCGTGTGTTGCTTGTCTGTTCAAGTGGTGACAACCACACCATACATACACACACTTACACCATACCAACACACAGGATGCTGCGCATACCTCAGCCCCCCCGGGCGCAGCCACCCCCCCCACATCCCCCCACACATGTATCAACACCATCCTCACCAACCTGGTGCAGCAGCTGCGTAGTGTTGCGCATGATATCACCAAGCACCCAGGGTACCTCGGTGGGGTGCTGCTGAGTCAGACCGGGGTGTATGCTGCCCGTGTGGCCGTCATGCGTCCCAAGCTCACTCCTGCGTTGACCGGCCTTGGGAATGCGTTTGACCATGACAAGGTGTGCTGGTTTTTGTGTGTTGTATGGGTGTGCACTGGTACACATTGTTGTGATTGTACGTAGTAGTGTATGCATAAACCACACACTTTTCTCAGCCTCGTCTCCTTGTTCCCTCCTTGGGTCGTACCCATACCCACCCATTCCCACACCCATTCCCACCCATTCCCACACCCATTCCCACACCACCAGGCTATCCAATCCCCCTCATGGGCTGCACAAGTCCGCCTAGCACTCATCACGGTGCTCCGGGGTGTGAATGCCGACCACAAGGCTGCACAAGAGTGGGGACCTTGGATACGGGGGGCCCTCAAGGCAATGCAGTGTCCTGCTGCAGCGCCACACACAAGGGTGACTGACAATGGTGGTGGTGGCGCTGCTGCTGCTGCTGCTGGTGGCGGTGGTACTGGACAGGAAAAGACAAAACACGAGGGGAGCATGGTAGATACCAATGACGATAATCAGGGGCAGGTGCAAGGGGGGAATGAAGAGGAGGAGGATGTACAACATGCAGCACTGTGTAGCATGCATAACACAACAACAGCAGCCCCAGTGACAACATCAACAGCAACAGCAGCAGCAGTGGCACGTACAGTGGGAGCCAGACGTGACCCTAGGAATGTTAGTGCCTCGTTGCATGGTCAACATGATGTGCATGGTCAACATGCTGGTCAACATGATGAGGGGCAGGAAAAACAGAGGAAACAAGGTGGTGATGGAAGTGAGGCTGCCCATGTGCACGGTGGTGGTGTACAGGGTGGTGTACAACATCACATGCTCAGCAGTGATAAAAATGACGACGACAAGGGAAACAAACAAGTGGTTGAGGAAAATGAAGAAGTATTGTTCATTTCACTCGATGTGTCAGACTGTCCCACACCTCAACCACCACCTGTACCACCACCCACAGCACCACCACCCACAGCACCACCACCCGCAGCACCACCCACATCACCACCGACAGCAGCACCACCACCCAGAGCAGCATCTCCCACATTGTCAGTGGAGAGTGGTGAGCTTCCGGAACGTCTACCTGAGATACCTGAAGTTGTACAAGTAAAGAAAAAGGACACCATGGTTACAAAAAACATGAAGGATGTGAAGGGGAATGAAAAAGGGAAAAGCAGGGATATAAGCAACAGAGGAAAAACCAAGGGCAAACGTGATTTGGAGGAGGATACACATGAAAAGAGTGGTCATAAACGTAAACGGTGTGTGGCTGTGGATGTGTGTGTGTGTGTGGATGTACAACACAAAGAGTGCACTAGGGGTGGTGTCAACGTGTACACTGCATTGCCCAGTCACCCATCATCACCACCCATGATCACCACCCATCATCATCACCATCTATTCACCCCACCCAACACCTTCCCCCCCACCCCACCCCACCCACCCCACAGGAGCTCCTCACACAGACGCGCCCCTTCTCCCACGCGACGCAACACCCCTCCCTTGTCCGTGCATGAGAACAGAAAACACTCAAACAGCAACAACAAACGAAGCACCATACCAACCAAGAACACAAGCAAACACAACAAGAAGAGCAAAAACACCATCATGCACCATAATGATGATGTGCACGGCAGTGGTGGTGGTAGGGATGGTGCGCCACGCATGTCACACCAACATGAACAACACCAACATGAACAATATGAACACCACCAGCAGCAGCACCACCAGCAGCAGCAGGTACAGCAAGACCCTCAGCATACAAAGCAGGGGCGTATGTCGAGGAAAGCACAAGGTGTTGCTGCTGCATGGGGGTTGGTGCAGGCTATGGCAGCACAAGGGGATTGGCTGGAGCTGCAGGTGTGTATGGAAATGTGTGGTGGTGTATGGTGGTGTGTGGTGGTGTGTGGTGGTGTGTGGGTGTGTATGTGTGGGTGTATGTGTGGGTGTGTATGTGTGGGTGTATGGTGGTGTGTATGTATAGTGGTGGGTGTGTATGGTGGTGTGTATGTGTGGTGGTGTGTGGGTATGTGCACAGGTGTTTATTCTGTTGTCATTCTTGAGAACAACTGTGTTCACCAACCCCACAACCCACCCCATACACCCAATAATCCCCTACCCCCCACCCCAATACCCCCAACCACCCAATACACACATCCGATCTCCCCCCCCCCCCCCCACACACACACACACAGTCATATGCCGATGAACTTGCCCTCACATCCCCCGGCCGCCTCACCCATGTGGTATGTGAGTGCATGTCCAACATACCAGGGGGCCCCATCCCACCCTGGGCCCCAAAGGTTCCCACGTCAGACATACGGCAAGAGACACTTGTGTACTGGCAGCAACAACCGTGGTTTGATGACGAGTTGAGGGGGTTGCTGGGGGTGTATCAAAGGGCACCAAGGAAAAAGTAGGTGTTGGGGGGAGTGAAGGGGGGGGCGCTGTGGGGGGGAGAGGGTGTGTGTATATTGAACAAGGGGGAGTGGGTGTGTGCATGAACAACGTGCCATATGTACCAATACTCAGCAACTCATATCCACGCATGTGTACACGCAAAGACGTATGCAACCACAAACCCACATGCCCAACATACACAATGCACACACCTCCACCCCCTCCCCACCTCCACCATCTCACACCTACACATACACCTACATCCCACACATGCACACAGAAAAGCATGTGCATCACTCAGAGCAGCACTTGAGTCAAAGCAAAAACAACACCTCAATGCTGTGCAGGAGTGGTTGCAGCAGGGTGTGGTTGCCATACAGGGGCTGTGTATGCAGGTCATGATGCACGATGCTGTGGATGCATGTGCTGGTGGTGGGTATTCCACACCTGGTGGTGGTGGTGGTGGTGGTTTTGGTGTTGGTGGTTTTGGGGTTGGTGGTGAGGGTGTGCATGGTGGGAATGGGCAGCACGTCTATCATCAACAACCACAGCATCAACAACCACAACCACAACAGCAGCCACAGCAACCAGGACCTCCTACACAACACATGACCAGTGGTGGTGGAGGTGTTGTACATACCACCACCAACAACAAGAACATTGGACATGCCACCACCAACGACACCACTACCAACAACAACAATGAGGAAGAGGAAGAATACGATCCTACTGCTCCCACCATTGTGGCTCCCAGAGGCAGTCAAAACACCACCACCACCACCACCATACACACCACCACCACCACCACTGCATCCATACACCCCACAGCACTGGATGTACTGGCGACACAATTGCTGGGTGTTGGTGTACCTCTTGCTGCTGCCCACGTGCCCACACCCCCTCCACCCCCACCACACCCCCCACATGGTGATGGTCAACACCCTGGTCAACCACCACCAGCCCCTCGTCCACCAACACACCCACATCCACCTGGACCACCACCAAGCAATCCACCGCCACAGCAGCAACACCCTCACCCCACCCACCCACCACCCCACCATCCCCCGCATCGTCCACCCCCACCGCCATGGGGTGGTCCACCTCACCCTCTTGTGTCTTCATCACACCCACCATTCACACCAGCTGCACCACCACCACCTGTATCAACTCCTGCTCGGCAGGTGATGAACAGCATGATGAATAGTGCAGGCACGTTGGGGAATGGTGGGGGGATGCGCTCTGGGTTGATGAGCGGGGGTGCGATTCCTTCCATGGCTGTGCAACCTGGGGTTGTTGGTGATGGCCTGCCACACAACAATCATCAAAACACTGGTGCGATGCAACATGCAGTACCACAGCAGATGCCCATGGTCCCCCCCCATGGTGGGATGGCGCCGATGATGATGGGGCCACCCCCCCCACAACCCCCCCCACAACCACCCGCTGGCATGTCAATGCATATGGGAGGGCATCGACGGCGCCAACGGCAATGGGATGACACAGGCCCCATGCCACCACCACCCATGCAGCAACAACAGCATGTTGCTTCCATGCAGGGGGAAATGTACAACACCCCAGGGGGAGGGGGTCCACCAATGGCACCACAAGCACATGTGGGGATGCCAATGATGGTGCCTGGCCAGGGATTACCCATGGGAGGTGGGTTTCCTGCTCCCCCAAGGGGCACCAGCATGCCTCTCGCTCCCCCCATGGGCATGCCGGTGACGTGGCAGCAGCAGCAGCAGCCACCGCGACCACCACCACCGCCACACTTTCGACCGCCGTATTGACATTGGTCATGTTGTTTTTTGTTTTATTCTTTTGTTTGACTGTTGTTGCTGCTGGTTGATCGATGTGTGTGTATTTATGTGAGCAAAAGAAGAGGGGAGTGGTATTTCCTTTGCTGAGGTGTGTGTGTGTTTCACATACACACCTTTTTCCGCTCAATGAGTTGTTACCGCAACCAAACACTTAGGCACGCACAAAAGCACGAAAAAACATCATCTTGTGACACTTGCATAAAACACGCTCGGGTGCGCGCAACAAGCAGGGTTGCGGCAGTAATTGGTCGTTGTAGTAATTTTATTCATCATGATTATCAAATGGGCAGTAGTGCAACACACGACCATACACGCGGAGAAACACATCACACAAATTCCCCCGCACACACGACGCGCATTTCATGCACACACAAACAAACGCAAAACAACACACCGTTGTACAACACCCACACACCCTGCGCACGTGACAAACGCAGGGTTGTACCCATCCATGTAGAACACACACTACATGCATACCGTTGTTGTAGTTGAAATGTGCTTGCATGCACCTGCATGCATCAACAAATACACCCTCACGCACGCAAACACATGCAACCACACAAAGGGTATCTATAATGCTACACACAATGTTGAGAAAACAATCACACATGGCTGCACAGTGCAGCAGCAGCAGCACACAAAACAACAGCACGCTTGCTACCATAACAACGATCACCAACAGCATTCCACTTCAAAACATTCTTTGTGCATACTGCGCAACGACACACGTCATCATCGCACACATATACACACACATAGGGTAGTGGTGTATGGCATGTGGTGGTGGTGTTCACAAGAGTGCATAAGAACAGAGCCCACACCCTGTGACATCAGGGGGCGTATGCATGCACAAGAACAACACAAAATCAAAAACCAGCAATAGCAAACACGTATTGATTGAAACACACACCATATATCAAAACACACACCAGAGGAACCTCACACAACCATAATCACCCATGGTTGTGTGGTGGTTGTGGTGCAGCCATGACAGGAGGGGGCCCAATGGTGGCAGCAGTCACCGGGCCCCCCGCAGAGGGGGGCTTGGCCGCTGCCATGGGGACCCCCCTGGGACGCCCCGCCACCCCCCCAAGTGGCCCCCCCTCGAGCCCCTCGAGACACCGAAATTCAATGGACCGCAACGCATCGCTGGCTTGTTGTCGACGTGCTTCTCGTTCCGATTCTGACAGTGTGGCCTTGCGAAATGCTGCGGCCACGTTTTCGCTCGAGGCAAAGGCGCCATGGCGGGCCCCCATCATGGGCGACACCCCACCCGAGCCAGGCACCACCAAATCCACAGCAGAGCGAGAGTGCTTGAGCAGGGCAGCGGGCCCTGGCTCGAGGTTGAGTCGTTGCGCGATGCCATTGGCAGCCGCCGCACTGGATGCCACCAATGCCGATGCGGTGTGTCTATGTGGTGGCAACGACAACGACGGTGGCATGTGCTGGTTCAGGGGGCTGCGAGGGGACGCGCACGAGCGTGCGCTGCCGTTGTTGTTCCCCAAACTGATGGACGGTGGCAGGGTCTTGCCATTCTCCTGGCCATGATGGGGACTGTACCCCCGTGACGATGGCACCGCCGCCGAAGATCCCGGTGATTCCGAGGAGCGTGTGTCGTCCACTGCATGGGCCAGCAATCCGGAGGAGCCAGCAGGGGCTGACAGCGTCTCCGATAGCAATTCTGAGATGAACAATGTATCCGGCAGGCGTTCCAGTGCTGCGGCAATGGCAGCAGGTGGGGACGTTGCCAGCAATGCTATATCACCACCCCCACCGTGGTTGTCGCCACGGGGTGTGCTCTTGACAGACACGCGCGCAGAAACTGGTGATGCCGGAGTGGATGCAGGATGATGCTGGTCCCCAGGATCCACACGATCTGCTGCAGCGAGCCACACAGCAGTGCGCTGGTTGCCCTCATCTGTCCCATCATCTGCTGCTTCCGCCATGCCCTCGAGGATTTGCTTGATGGCGGATGCAATGGACTGTGCATCATCCCGACTGAGGGTGAGATCATCCACCATTTCTGATGCAATGGACATGGCTGTGTCTGATCCCAAGTCAAAGTCAAATTCCACCGTCCGCATCTGCCCCTCTGGTTGCTTGATACGCAACCGCAGCTCCACGCTGTGATCATGCTCACTCAGCTTGCACACTGTAAACTGGCGCCCACTCACACTGCGATTAATGTCTGATCGTTCCCATGCTGGTGGGGCCTCGCTGCTGCTGCCAGACGACGTATCGGATGTGGGTGAGGTGGGTCGTGCAGGCGCAGGTTCTTGTTGGGAGTTGTTTGTTTCTGTATTGGTTGGTGGTTGTGATGGTTCAGATGGTGGCGGCTGTGATGGGGCCGGTGCCGGTGGTGCTGCGGAAGGGGAAGCACCTGCGCTGCTCAGTGGTGCGCTTGGTGGGGCAGGGGTGGGGCTCCCACCTGCGCTGCTGCTGCCCCGGGGCTTGCTGCTCATGGGGGATCCATTGGCAGTGTTGCCATCCGTCCCATTGCCACCACCAGCGGCAGCACCTGCTGCGAGTGCCTCGGCGATGGTTGCAACACCAGTTGATCCATTGGCAGCCTCCAGGCCAATCAGCTCATGGTAGAGTTCTGCCATTGCGGATGATGTGCGAGATCCCGAGCCAATGCTGCTGGGTGCGCCATCTAATTGGCTGTTGCTCCCCAACACGCCCTCCACCCCCAAGGCGCTGCGGATGGTCTTTTCCGTGCGTATAGAGTCGAAATAGGGGTGTTTGAGAAGCTGGCGGGCACGTGGGCGCTGTTCCCTGGGGGAGATGCACAGCTGAATAAACTCTTGCAGCTTGGGGCTGTTTACTTTTTGCAACCCAGCAGGACGAATACCCTATTGAGTGTGTGTATATGTGTGGGTAGGTGTGCTGGTGTTGTGTGTAGTGGCACATAGGCAACTAGTAGTGAGTGTGCACCTACTACCCTGTTCACCTCCCAACAGATACACTACAGACATTGCATACCAGTGTGACTTTCTTGTAAATCTGCGCAGCATTTTTGCACTCGCTGTATGGATATTCCATGGTTGCAAGTTCTAGCAAGCACATGCCAAAGGAGTAGACATCCACACGGTCGTCGTAATCCTCATCATACAGTTCTGGTGCCATAAATTCAGGTGTGCCTGTTTGTAATTGTTGGTATGATGTGGTTTTGTTTGTGGTACATACATTATGTGTCTACTACACAGATGAAGTCCCCATCCATCCACCATCATCATCCACCATCATCATCCACCATCATCAAACAACGTACCAAGCACAGTGAGGGCAGTACGTGCGCGTGCCAATGTGGCAAGCCCCAAATCACCAATTTTGACAACGCCCTCACTGCCATTGACAAAAATATTGTCACACTTGAGGTCTCGGTGGATGATGGGGGGCTGGTGACCATGCAGGTAGACCAACCCGCAAAGAATTTGCCATGCCCATCGCTTGAGCACCTCATCATCCGTATGCTTGTGGCGTTTGCGATACCTGTGTGTGTGGAGCGGGTTGGATGCTGACCCGTGTACCAGATGCGACCATCCACGTACACACACCGATCCCCCCACCACACATACTGGCGCAATGTGCCCGAGGTGAATAGCTCTGTGATAAAATTCACAGTGCAAGTCTTGTTGTCCAACCAAGAATCATAAAATGACATAATATTCTTGTGTTTGAGTTGTTTCAATACTCGAATCTCCGCAAACAGACGGTCCCTGTCTTCCCGCGATGTGACGAGTTCGCTCACCTGTGGACAATGATGTGGAATGATATGCACCATGGCTTATAAAACCGCACTGCCCCATAACCCCACCCACCCACACCACCACTCGCACCTTCACTTGGTTCCATGCCACCTCAATACCCTCCTCTTCATCAAACGCCTTGAAGACGGTTTTGAACGCACCGCGACCAAGGACAGCGTCAAACTGTGTGTGTGTGCGGATGTCATGATGGCGCCTGCCCCATTTGTCAGACCCAGCAACACAGAATCTACAACACTGCATGTCCTCCAGATCACCACCAACTATACAAACCAGCACACAACAGCGGCAGCCACGCAAAAGAGCACGAGCAGCGTCCCAAGCAGCGGCTCGAATCATAAACCATCACCGCAGCACGTTGTATCACGGCCAAACACAGACCAAACACAGGCGTACCCGTCCATAGCGGCCCCCTGGATCTCTTTCTACGACCTGCTGCTCCTCCACGTCTTCGTCTGGCGGGTCTGGTGCACCGTTGTCCGCGATTGCTGCTTGTTCAGAGGCCATGCTGCGCTTGTGCTATGTATCTGCACCACAAAGCGGCTTGAAAATGTTGGCTGCTACTATCATGATACGTATATGCTGCTGCTGTCGCCCAAGCTGGCTCGGGCCGGCCGTAAAAGCACAGGGTGGGATTCAACCAACAAAGGCAGCCTGCTGCGGGGCCTAGCGCTCGTATAAGTGAGCTTTCTTTGCACGTTGCTCTACAACAGCATGCAGTGGCACGCTGAGATGCGATGAAATGCTGCGCAGAGTACACACGGGGCGGAGCTTGTTCGGAATGGATGTGCTTTGCACGTATGCTGCCCGCGCCCACAAACACACTGCAAGAATTTATGCCGTACTATGTATGCTTACTAACAATGATCTATTTTGCCACCCATCACAACTAGAAAAACAAACAAACAACACAGTTGTTGGAAAAGGGCGCCTACCCTTCCAACGCGGCTGCACCCGAGATAATTTCGATAAGTTCTGTGGTAATAGATGCTTGACGGCCACTGTGTGTGTGTTGTAGGGGATTGCAGATATGTGGAGGCAAAACCCATGCACCAAACATCACAAGCACACATACCGGTTGTAGGTGAGCGCCAACTTGTTGAGCATTTCTGAGGCGTTTTTGGTCGAGTTCTCCATGGCAGACATACGTGAAGCATTCTCACTGCAATTGTTTTCCAGCATGGCATTGTACAATACCTGGTGTTGGTGTGTGTGGCGGGGAGGGCATTAGGGGGGAGAGTGCACAACATACAGTGGCTTGGCAGATGATATGGTCGACACACACACACACACACACACTGTGAGCAATACCGCATACCGTTGCAAGCTGAAACTCTCCCAGATCCTGAAACATTTCTGCCCTATCAGGACCCTCAATTTCATACTGGTCCAGGTTGCCCCCCGACTCTGCCTCACGCTCCAGGGTCTATTGGGGTTGTGTGTTTGAGAAAGACATGACAACCTCATTTCATCATGGTGAAATGTCGCGTGATCTCACCCACAGCATACACAAACACACACTACAACACAAATACACACTCCTTTTTCACTCCTTGCAGCATCCCTCGTCCCCATCCTCATACCTCGGGTGACACTACAGTGGCCACTGTTGGCAAAAAGGAAATGGCTGAACGAAAACGATTGTACACAAAACGAACAGCATCATACTCTGTTTTCAAAATCTCCTCTGCAATGTTGGCAGCCTGTTAACAAAGGGGTGGTGGAGGATGATGATGACGATGCTCACAATGATCAGCTTGCGGAAACAATGATGGTCCACCAGTGCAGTGTCCAACACATCTCAATACCTCTCTTACACACATTCAAAACATCACCACCACCGCCTCACGTACCAGTGCATACGTGATGCGACCCTTGGCAATGTCTGCAACAGTGTACGAGATCTTGCTTGGGAGCTGACGTGACAGTTGGGAGCGCCCCTTGTCACCCACAATAAAGATCGAATGCTTTTTGTCTTCAGCTGTGTATGAGGAGGGCGTACATGTTGGTGCTTAGTATGGACAACATACCATCACTCACATCGAACAAAACCCTATCAGCACACCGCCACACACCATCTGCCAATATGCGATCTGTTGCACGTGTGTACTTGCTAATGGTCGTATTGATACCACCGCACAACCCCTTGTCTGATGTCACAGGGACAGTAACGTTGTTGACGACATCGGCCCCTGTGGTGGTAGTGGTAGTGGTGGTGGTGGTTTGTGTACACACCCACCCAACCAACCCACCAAACAACACACCTGGCATGTCACCGAGGAGCTTGACAAAAGGCAGCACCATGCCACGAGATTGCTCCGTGGCGACCTGGGCCAGACGCATCTTGGAGGCTGCCACCATCTTCATTGCCTTGGTAATCTTTTGGATGTTTTGCACAGATTTCATACGCTGCTTGACTGTGAAAGGTGGCAGGGATACAGTGAGATATCAAATGCCTGGATCCAACAACGCCTGTGCGTATGTGCACACCACGCTGTCACGTACTGGCTTGTAGGGAGGCATATCGGACAAATATGTCTTGGGTGGGCCTGTGAGGGACAGCGAAACAGAGGTTGTCACGAGCATCCCTCGTTTTTGGGGTTGGACAGCCACCACACATCCTGCATACCCCTGTGCTGTTTCGTTGGCCATGACAGCTGCTTCTACGAGGGACTTGGGTGTTTGGCCCTGCGTGCGCATCCACGTAGCCACAAAACTGGTGCTTGCCCTACGCATGGCCATAGTGTGCTTTGTTGATGCAGGGCCAGCAGCAAGGGGTTGATTTGTGTTGTTCAAGGGAGTGTGTGGTGTATTGTATGAAACTTGTGGCGAACCTGTGTTGGTAGACGCGTGAATGTTGTATAAACACCCTGAAAACAAAGCACTTGAGCAAAGCACTTGCACACCCATCACCTATCACATTGCAAAATGATGACATCACTGCAGAAGTTATTAGCCTCTCCATCAAAATGCAGAAGTCGTGGATCATCTTGCGGCATGCGAACCATCCACTTTTCACGCTCAACTACCTTATTCCCTGCAGCACACGCGCCATTACAATTGCAGTTCCATAGCACACAATATAGGGTTAAAACTTGTGCTTTATCGGAGAGCAACACCAGCAGTGCACCACCCCCACGTCGTATTGCAATTTTTGTAGAGCCATCCCCTTTCACCTATGTGTGCGGATACGCCAACCGCTTTACCAACACCATACGGTCCCTTGTAGAGCAGGGGAGTGAGGTGCTGGTGATCACCACCGGTATTCGTGGTGGTGGTGGCGGCGGGTACACACACACCCAACACGCACACACACACACACCCAACACGCACACACACACACACACACACACACACATCACAACCATATCATCAGGCAAGGGAGTGACATTGCCAGGTACCACAGCAGATGCGTTTGAGGATCCCCCTGCAATGTACCATGGTGCACATGTCATGGGTGTCAAGGCATTTGGATGTCCGCTTTACTGGGCAATGCCGATCAGCCTTGCACTGTCACCTCGTGTGTTTTCCCGCCTCAAGTATGTTTGGGTGCTGTGATACCATGGTGTTGTTGTTGGGGAGCAAACATCCACCCATCCCATCTCGTGCAGATCATTCAACCCTGACATCATCCACTGCAGCTCACCTGGCCTGATGCTCCTGGCTGCCTCCCTGTATGCTCGTACTCTGCAGCGACCGCTGGTGTTGTCGTATCACACACACCTGCCAGCGTATCTGCCCAAGTATAGGCTGGGGTTTCTGGTATGTTGTATGGCGCACCCAGCACACACCCAACACACACCCAACACACACCATCACCACACCAACAACACCAGGTCAATGCCATGTGGCTCCTCCTTCGCCTCCTCCATGCCCCCGCATCCCTCATCCTCACCACCAGCGATGCCCTGCGCACCGCCATGTGCACCCACGCCGCCCTCCCCCTCCACCGTGTCGACGTGTGGCGCAAGGCCGTCGACACCGATGTCTTTCACCCAAAACACCGCACGGCTGCCATGCGACGGCGGCTGTGTGGTGGGGTGGACCATGCGGGGCCATTGTTGGTGTATGTGGGGCGTCTGGGTGCTGAAAAAAATCTTGATTTTCTCCAACATGTGCTCCCCCTCGTGCCCAATGCTCGGCTTGCTTTCGTGGGGGATGGTCCTGCACGTCCTGCACTGGAGACGGTGTTTGCAGACAACCCCAATGTGGTGTTTGCAGGGATGTTGAGGGGGAAGGCACTGTCGCAGGCGTATGCATCGGCGGATGTGTTTGTGATGCCCTCTGAGAGTGAAACACTGGGTGTGTCGTGTTGTGGGGGGGATCACGTGGGGGAATGTTGAGGGGGTGCTCCCTGTGATGTATCGTGGTCGGGGTGCATGTGACACATGCCAATGTCATGGTGGTGGTGTTTGCAAACAATGATGTGATGCCAACACACAACCAACACACTCGTTAGACACACCAACCACCCCTATATGTATAGGCTTCGTGGTGTTGGAAGCAATGGCATCAGGCATCCCTGTCGTAGCGGTCAATGCAGGGGGGATCCCCAATATCATCGACCAGCCAGGGCAGACTGGCTTTTTATACAACAGTGGTGATCATGCATCATGTGCACGCATGGTCAACGCATTGGTCAACGATGATGCATTGTACAGCCGGGTGCAACAGGCAGCGTTGACCGAAGTGAGGAGGCTTGACTGGGGGAATGCCACTGAGTATTTATTGACCAGGCAGTATGCACTGGCAATTGCAACAGCAGCTGCAGTGTATGGCAGAGCAATGGCGGATGTGGTGGCGCGATGGGATGTGGAGGTGGGGGGGGGGGATGTGGAGGTGGGCGGGGGGGATGTGGCGGTGGCTCTGTGATAATGAGGGAGCGTGTGGAGAATACTGGGGTAATGATGCATAATACTAAGGTATTATGAACGGTAGTACTTGGGTAGTCCTTGTCTCCTCAAGGTTTTTGTCATTGACCTTCTTTGGGTATTGCCACTGCATACGTATCTATGTACTGCATCATGTGTACTGCATCATGTGTACTGCATCATGTGTACTGCATCATGGCATATATAATTACCAACCCTTGCACTCGTTGGTGAAACAAATCAAGAAAAGTAAGAAACACAAGAGAACCAGCAGCATGCCAACACACAAGCTCCACATACCACACACACAACACGCTCACACACAGCCCTCACAAACACATAACACACACACACACACACACACACACACACACACACATTCAAAATAAACACTATAAGCACACCGAACACTATCAAGCACACCACATTATAAAGCACACGTAAGCACTATCTGCATCATCACTGAGTCTCTGCATCATGGCAAAAGTGTGACAGTGTCTCTTCAAACAGGGCCGGTGAAAAATCACCGGTCACCACACACCCACCCAAGGGACCCTGCAGCAAAATCAACCGCAGCTGCCCATCCAATACTTTTTTATCCACTGCCATGATGCGCTTGAAATCAGCCTCTTGCATACCCTTGTATATGGTGAAGTATATGGTGAAGTATATGGTGTTTGTATATGGTGAAGTAACAATATAATGGTGTAGGTGTAGGTGTAGGTGTATATGCAGCACATCAACATCAACATCCACATCCACATACACCCACCCACGTCACACACCGCTGGTGGTACTATGGGCAGCTTGGCTTGTGTCAGCAGTGCCACAATACGATCCCTCAACCCCTCTTCCACCCACCCCTCCCTTGTTGACAAGTCAGCAGCCATCACCATACCAGCAGCCACTGCCTCACCATGCAGCCAACTCCCTGATGTGTGTGGGTGGGTGGGGGGTGTGGGTGGGGGGTGGGGGGGGAGGGGGAGAGAGAGTGAATGTATATAGACACATATCACCACCCACATAATGTGTCATGTATAATTTGTCATGTGTAATGTATCATGTGTCATGTGTCATGTATCATGTGTCATGTGTAACGTATGAAATCATACCATATCCAGTCCATGTTTCAATAGCATGACCAAATGTGTGACCCAGGTTGAGAGTGGCACGCACCCCACCCTCACGCTCATCTGCTGCCACCACCTCTGCCTTGTTGATGCATGAACGCTGAATTGCGTATGTAAATGCCTGTGTGGGTGGATGGGTGTGTGGGTGTGCATGTGTGGGTGGGTGTGTTTGTATGTGGGGTAGGGGGCGTGTGTGTCATGGGTGTTTGCTGAAGAGGCGTGGGGCACTCCCCAACCACACACACGTTACATCAACACACACGTTACATCAACACACACGTTACATCAACACACACACCACTGCAACGCACACACCACCTCACAACACACACACCTCAGGGTCCCTGGCAAGCAGGCCCCCCATGTTGGCCTCCAGCCACTCAAAAAAGGGAGCATCCCGGATCAGGCCATATTTGATAATCTCTGATATCCCGGATGCCAACTCCCTGTGTGTAGGTACAGGTGTGCAGGTGATGTGAAGGGGTTCCCTATGATATCAAGGGGACATGCACATGCAGTACAACATCATGATTACTCTTGTACAGTCAACAATACCCTTGTACAGTCAACAATACCCTTGTACAGTCAACAATACCCTTGTACAGTCAGCAATACATGTACCCCTGGACACATGCACACATCATGGAGACACACCATACACACACATGCACACACACCATGCACACACACCATGCACACACACACACCTCCCCAAGATCACAAACACCATACCTGTCAGGCAGTGTGTTGAGTGTATCAATATCAATCAACACACATTCAGGTTGATAGAAAGCACCAATCATATTCTTGCCCAATGGGTGATTGACACCTGTTTTACCACCTACTGAGGAATCTACCTGAGCCATGACTGTGGTGGGAACCTGTGGTGGGTGTGGGTGTGGGTGTGGGTGTGCGTGGGTGGGTGGAAGGGAGTGCGTGGGTGGATGGGTGGGGTAGGGGTGGGTGGGTATGAATGAGTGGGTGGGTGGGAAGAAAGGAGTGGGTGGATGGGAAGGAAGGAGGGTGTGGATATGTGAACAAGAATGTGTAAGAGAGTCACTAGGAATAGTGTGCCAGAGGGAATGTAGGTGCAGGCTATTATTACTTTTATCATTACACAATCCCTGCATACCTGCACAAAATTGACACCCCTCAAGTAGGATGCTGCTGCATAGCCTGTCATATCACCCACCACGCCACCACCAAGGGCAACAAACGTGCATCGGCGATCAAGGCGGGATTCAATTGCCTTGTCCCAAATTTTGGACAACACCTGAAGGGTGTGTGTGTGTATGGTGTGTGTATGGTGTGTATATGGTGTGTGTATGGTGTGTATGGTATGTTGTTCTGTATGGTATACACACACTATCATATACTTGTGTGGATAAACACCAAAACAGTGGTGTCATGCACATACAAGTACGGCCATCACCCCACTGATCATGCTCATCCCCACTGAAATCAACGCCATCATTGACCTCTATGTTTTTGTGCTCCTCGCCATCAGGGAGAATCACAGCATGCACCTCCTTGTCACTACCAATAGCAGCCATGCACCTGTGATGATGATAATGTTGCATCACAAACGTTGTTGTGTTTTCCACAGCATTATCTAACGCCACACACTATATCCACTACAACTATCTTGTAACACCTGAACCACCCTCATCCCCCACCCACGTACGCGTCGAGGTAGAGTGGTGCGATGGTTTCGTTGGTCACGATGAGCACCTGCTTGCCCTTGATGTGCTTTGCCAGCAGCTTTTCAGGCGTGTTTAATATGCCAGAGCCAATGTAGATTGGGTAGGAGCGATCACCAAGATCTACAGTCACTGTTTCCATAGCTGTTTCTGCCACTGCCGACGCTGCTGCTACGTGCCATGCTGCACGCCTTGTGGGTTGGCTGCCTTGTGGCTTTGGACTAGCAAATCGATGTTGCTTTGGCAACGCAACACGCACTCCACACACACGGCATGGCAGCGCACGAGGTGCTGCAGCAATAGCTGCTGGTGGTGTGGACAATTTGTTGGTGAGCTGCATGTCGTTGGTGTTGCTCACCCCGGCTGGAATGCACTGCATAAGACGCACTGCAATGTTTGTGTGTGTAGTATGGACAACGATCTAGGCTGAAATTAACAACGCCATTGATTGTCCTGGGAATGCAAATACACAAAAAGTTGGGGTGGCACATCATTCATCCAAATCTGCATCTGATCTGTATCTGATATCCAATCAGGTGCACGACAGGAATCACAGCGCCCATTACACTTGGCTGCACTTGGAAGTGCACCCAAATCCCCACCAGCCCAGCAGATGCACCACAGCCCCCCATCCAAGGCCACACATTTTGCTGTATACGTGGCCATTGTATAGTATATTGTAAAGTCTGATCAAACGCAAACCGCAGGTATGCGATTGTCCCTCACATCAAACACACCGTTGTTGGTGGTGCACGTTTCCCACGCTGCCGTTGCATCCGCAAGTGCATGTGATTTATCTTGGTTGGTGCATGGGACACGTACAAGCATACAGCACGGTGGGGATGGCACTGATCTGCATCATCAACCATCATCATAGCCTATCACCATAGTACACCCACCCCCACAAACACAGACCCCACTATGGAGACAGACGGTGTCTACCCCATTGCCCTGCTCATAGATGAACTCAAAAACGACGAGGTCTCCCTGCGCCTCAACTCTGTACGCCGCCTCAAGAGCATCGCAGCAGCATTGGGAGAAGAGCGAACCCGCACCGAACTCATCCCCTTTCTCACCGAGAGTCACGACGACGAGGATGAGGTGCTCCTTGCCCTTGCTGAGGAGCTTGGGCAATTCGTCCCCTTTGTGGGTGGCCCCCCCCACGCACACTGCCTGCTGGTCCCCCTCGAGACCCTGTGCAACGTAGAAGAAACAGTGGTGCGTGACAAGGCAGTCGACTCGCTCAACATCATTGCTGCACAGCTGCCCGCCACCAGTGTTGCCGAGCACTATGTGCCCTTGCTCAAGCGCCTCGCTGCTGCAGAGTGGTTTACCTCACGTGTGTCAGCTGCTGGGCTCTTTGCTGCAGCATCTCGAGCAGCCAGCACGGAGCTCCAGCAGGAGCTCAGGGGTTTGTTTTTGCAGCTGTGTGCAGACGACACACCCATGGTGCGGCGTGCTGCGGCCCAGCATTTTGGGGGTATGGCACAGGCGGTGGGTGAGCCAGAGACGCTGATCAACCTCATGTTGCCTGCATTTGAGAGGCTGGCGAGTGATGATCAGGATTCCGTGCGATTGTTGACGGTGGAGGCAGTGGCACCCCTTGCGAAGCTGTTGGCTGGGTCGTCCGGGGAGGCTGCGATGGTGGCGTATGTACAACGGCTTTCACAGGTTTGTTGTTGGGAGGGGGGGTGTTGTTGTGCAGGGTTTGTGCACATACATGATCTGATGTTTTGAACATCTGTACTATGTATATATTGTATGTGTAGTACTCACGTATCATGCATTTATTCTCACTCAATATCACAGTGTATCACACAATATCACACAGTATCACGCTATCTGCATCCCCCATAGTATATACATCATACCTCATCTATATCACCCAAAGAAACCAACACACATCACACACACATTTGAATCACACAGGATAAGTCATGGCGTGTGCGGTACAATGTAGCACAGCAGATACCCACACTGGTGGATGCATTTGGCAAGACTGCTGTGCAACAGGAGCTGGGTGGGTTGTTTGTCAAGCTACTGCAAGACCAGGAAGCAGAGGTGTGTGTTTGTGTGGGTGTTTGTGGATGTGTGTGGGGGGGTGGGTGTTGAGATGTATAGTGCATGGTGGTGTGGTCATGCTGTTATTTTTTGCAGGCCAGTGGTGTTTGTCGAACAATCATCACACATCATCACCACGCACAAATTCAAAACAACAAAAACACAGCACCCACCTTGTACATGCACAATCCACCCCCTCAACACTCACATCCCCCCAACCAACACACCTACCTGTGCACATCCCCTCAGGTGCGTGTGGCAGCATCAGGGACCATAGCGACACTCTCCCAAGCCCTCACACCAGACCAAACAGTCGACATGGTCCTCCCAGCAGCCAAAGAACTGTCCACAGACGCCTCTCAATTCGTACGTGCAGCCGTCGCAAGCGCCATCATGCAGCTGGCACCCCTGCTGGGCAAGGCAGCGACCCTGCAGCACCTGTTACCAGTGTTACTGGGTCTGTTACGAGACAGCTTTCCTGATGTTCGTCTCAACATCATCAGCAAACTCGATTCGGTCAATCAGGTGATTGGTATCGACCTGTTGACACAGAGTTTGTTGCCAGCTATTCAAGAACTGGCTGAGGACAAGCATTGGAGGGTGCGTTTGGCGATCATCGAGTGTGTGCCGCTGCTGGCTGGGCAGATGGGTGCAGCGGTGTTTGATGATAAGCTGGGGGAGCAGTGCTTCAAGTGGTTGGAGGATCAGGTGTGTGGGGGGGTGTTTGTGTATGGTGTACATATGTCTCGGGTGTTGTGTGTATATGCACTTGTGTTGTTGATTGTCATGACACCCAATGTTGGCTCCACTCACCACACACACCCGAAACACCCAGAACACACACACGCATCACTGGTGTTTGCACAGGTGTTCAGTATCCGTGAAGCAGCAACACTCAACCTGATGAAACTCGCCAAGGAATTTGGCCCCGATTGGGCAAAAGATCACCTTGTACCAAGAATACTGGGCATGGCCACCAACACCCACTATTTGTATCGCATGACTGTGCTGTCTGCCATCAACCAGCTCGCACCATGCGTGCCGCAGGACACGCTGTGTAGTGACCTGTTGCCGTTGGTGGTTACATTTGCCAAGGATGCAGTGCCTAATGTTCGATTCAAGGCTGCTATTGTGTTGGGCAACTTTAGGTGTGGTGGGGGATGATGTGAGGAGGGGATATGGGGTTGGGGGAGGATGTGAATGCTGACTGTACGTACGCTCGTACACGCATATATATACATTGTGTATGGCACTTGTACACGCATATATACATTGTGTATGGCACACACCGAGCCTGGTATGGCATGCCACAACACCCATCGGATGCTACCATCGGATGTTACAATCCATATCCTACACCACCAGGGAATGGGTGCAGCCGTTTATGCTCGACTCTACTATTCGACCAGCACTGGGGGAGCTGATGGATGACCAAGACATGGACGTGCAATTTTTCGCTCGGCGGTCGCTCGCATACTGCGAGGGCGAGCTTGCTATGGAGTCTTGATGATGCTGTTGTTGTGTTGTGCGTTTTCCCACTCAGTGCCTTGTTGTTGTGGGTGGGGTGCTGGGTAACTACAGTGTGTTTTCCAGGTCCCTGTGTTTTTCAGGTCCCATCAGCGCTCTGCAGCAGTCTGGTTTTGGTTTTACCAACATCATAGCAACGGGGGTAGTGCAAATTGATCGTAGTGTACAATGAGCTGGTGCAACACAAACAAATGGTGGTGGAACAGTGCGCGCGCGCCACCGAAAAACCACACTGTCTTTCTTGTGATGCGGCGGCAGCGTTATTCTCTCTTGTGTTATTCTCTTGTATTGATTCCCTCTTGTATTGAGTCCCTCTTGTATTGATTCTCTTGTTTGTTTTGAGTGGCACAGGGAGTGCCCATGTGCGAAAACAGGGTCCCTATGCACAAATAGGGTGCCTCCCAGGTGCTGCCATGCTTGATTTCGTTTTTCTGACTGGGATACATTTCATCACGCGCCATCACGGGTATCCTGCTCTTCTTCGACCTCCCCCTCCTCTTCTTCGACCTCCTCCTCCTCTTCTTCCTCCTCCACTTCTTCCTCCTCCACTTCTTCCTCCTCCTCTTCTTCCTCCTCCTCCTCAACCCTCTCCCCCTGCAGCCAGGTGGCTCTCGTGCTTGACATGCTCCTGTGTCATCAGGGGATGTGACTTGGTAGGGGGCTTTGTTTTATGAGATGCCATAAATAATAGAAACGTGTAAGAGTAAAGTGGGACGTGTTCTTCTTGTTGTACTACGTACGAGCATGTACACGTTGTTCCCTCTACATACATACGCTACCCAATGCACCAACAGTAAACCCATTACACCAGCGCGGCAACAAAACCACCACATTACACACCACACCACACCACACCACACACCATACCATACCTGAGAAGTGCATTTTTTCGCTTGTGGCTCTCAAAGAACCGTCTTGGCACCACATGTGGCAGTTCAATGGGGGGCCCACCTGCACACACTTGCCTCAGCTGTTTTCGAGCAACGTTTGCAAAGGGGGTGAGAGGAAGATTGCTATGCTGCCGCTGCTGTGGCCGCTCCACATCCGTGGTGGTGGGTGCTGTATGTGTATTGGACGTGCTGGGAGCATTGGACGTGCTGGGGGCATTGGACGCGTTGGTGAGTGTGTTGTTGAGTGTGTTGGTGAGTGTGTTGGTGAGTGTGTTGGTGTTTTCAGCAACAGCAAGAGGAGAGGTTGAGGTGGCAGGGGGGGCTGAGGATGTGGGTGTGTGGCGTGTATGTGTGTGCGTATGTCGACCTGGCACATTGACTGTTGTATCCCTTTCTGCTGCTGTTGTTTGTGGGTGGGTCGCACGTTGTGCTTTGGGTGGGGGGCGTGCTGTTGGTGCTGCATGGGATGAGGAGGAGGATGGTCCGCATGGTGGTGGTTGCTGTGCACATGATAGGGATGGTGGTGCTGCAGTGTGCTGGTGCGTTTTCTTGTGTTGCTTTGAGGGTGCACCACGAGCAGCAGCTGGGTGTGATACTGTGTGAAATCGAAGGGGGGGCAACCGGGGTAGGGGGACTGCTGCCAGTGCATGTTGTTGTTGCTGTTGTGGGCGTGGTGCTGCTGCTGCTGCACGTTGCTGCTGCTGCTGCTGCTGCTGCTGTTGTTGTGAGCGTGGTGGTGGTGCTGATGTTGCTGGTGCTGCTGTTGCACTCTTCAACATTGTGAACGCATGCTGCAGCAATGAAGAATCCCCCCCTTGTTGCTGATGCAGCTGCGGTGACAACGAGGCGCCCTGGGGTGACAACGAAGGGCCCTGCTGTGGGCGCACATCTGCCTCCTGTACATTCCCCCCTTGTCGTGCAACCCCCCCTTCGTTGGATTTGGTGTTGCTGCTGGGGATGGATGCAGTGACACTTGGTTGCTGTGCATGTTCTTCACGTGGTTGTTGTGGTGCAGCGGTGGTTGGTTGAGGGTCTGCAGTGGGCTGGGATGCCTGTGTGGTGGGGAGACAATGATACGAGTACATAATGATGCGTGTGTACAGAGCGACAATGACATGTGTGTATATGGGAAAAAAGGCATGTGAACAACAGCAGCTTGAAAGTGAGTGTGTCCCACAGACATACACCCACATTCATACACCCCCGTTCATGCACCGGCATTCATACACAACACCTGTTCCATGGACGTCGCCCCATCATGCAGGGTCCCAGGGCTCTTGGAAATGACAGGGGAGTGCCTCACCCCTGCTCCAACACTGCCACCACCACTACACCCACTCATGTGGGGATGTGGGGGTGGGCTGGCTGGTGTGAGGACAAGGGGGCTCGTGCTCTGGGTGTTTCTCTGGGTGTTTTGTGTTTTCTGTGTACTCTGGGTGTTTTGTTTGCTCTTGGTGTTTTGTGTGCTCTGGGCACGTGTGTGTGGAGAAGGGCACAAGGGGTTGGGGATATTGTGTGCCAATGCCTTCAAGCTTGCCCACTGTGTTGTTGAATGAGTGTGTGTTGTTGAATGAGTGTGTGTGCATGGAACTAATACCCCCCCACCCCCCCAAAAAAATGATAGTAGCCACTCTCATCACATGCATCACATGACACACACACAAAAGACACCTACCTTCCGTGCATCGCCGTCACGAGGCATGTGTCGTGCACGTTTGCGCCGCCCATGCTCCCCCTCCCCCTCCTCATGCTGTGCACGCTGTGCTTCCAACTCCAACACAGCAGGTTGGCCCTCCTCCTCACCACCACCACCGCTCCCACTATGCACACCAGCAATGCCCACCTCTCCCTGTGCACCCACGTCCCCCACTTGCCGCATCCCACCCACTGACACTGCCCCTCTTGCTGCACCAGTGGTGGTGGCTGTATGTGTTTGTGTCTGTGTGACAGACGCATCAGCACTGCGGGTGCGCTTTTTTTGCTTTTGACGCAGGGGTGGTTGTTTTGCAACAGGTGCGCTATGTGCTGGTAGGTGGTGGTGGGGGTCTGGGAGTGTGGGAGGCATGGTGGTGGGTACACAGTCAAGCTGCACTGGTGCTGCTGTTGGTGGTGCTGCTGTATCATGTAATGGTTCTGTTGTACGATCATGTGCATTCCCAACTGCTCTATTTTCACGCATGACCAGGGGAATGGATGATGATGGTGCCGCTGCTGGTTGCACAGCATGCCTGTGCACATTATCACCAGCACGTCCTTGCCTTGTTGCTGCTGGGTGAGTATCATCGTGTGTGTCCAGTGGGGGAGTAGGCTGCCTAGGACGTCGAGGGGATTTGGTAGGAGCAAGATGGTGTTTGGTAAGAGGTGGGGTGGATCGTGCAGGGGATTGGGTAGCACGCGCAGGGGATCGGGTAGCACGCGCAGGGGATTGGGAAGCAGCCGCCCCTCGTACAGCTGCTGAACATGCTACTTGTAATTTGATTTGTTGTCGTTGTACTTGTTGCACGCGCAGTGCATGGTGGTCCTGCCCCCGATGTGTCGTCGCTGCATGTGGTGCAGGCATGGGCACGGGTACGGGCAGTGCTTGTGCAACTGGTGACACAGCAACAACCACGTTATGTGGTTGTGGGGCAGTAGCTACTCGCGGTGCTGGTACGGGCCAGGGTACTACTTGAACAGGCACAGGCTGCGTTGGTGCTCCATTGGTTGTTGATTGGTTGGCTGGTTGAGGTCCTCCATGCTGGTCCCATGCTGCACCGTCCTGCTGCTGTTGCTGCTCCTGCCGCCGTAAAATGCCTTCTAATGCTACCAGCCTCCTATACAAGTCGCTGTTGCTGTTGAGTACAGGACTGTTGAGCCATGGTCGTGGGATTTGTGTTAGTGCTGATTGGGTCACTTGAAGTGCAACACGGCGTGCTACATCAAGTTGGGGATCTGTGTCGCTGTTTTCTGGAGACTGTCTCCTAGACAGCAACACATTATCTCTCTGTGGGTGGGATGATTGGGTATGTCAAAAGGTTTGTAAGGTGTGCACACCGGGCGCGCATACCGCTCTTGCTGCCTGTAGAGCCAACGTGGTTCTGGCTGTGACAGCAGGCATTTTATTGATGACAAATGCGAGCATTTCGAAAAAGTCATGGTCAAACACGTCCTTCTGTTGTGCACGCGGTTGTTGAGGTGATCAGCGTCCGTGTTTGCATGCACAACATACAACCTACCTGTTCATCGGAAAACGTGAGCACTTTCTTCTCTAAAAGTGCTACACACAGGGGAAGCCTCAGTATCTCATCTATTGGGTTTCCACGACCTGGGAGGGGGAAAGAGATGGGACAATTTTGTGCATCAAGATGAGTGACTTGCATATGTGACGATACTTGCAAACTTGTCTGCATTGTTTTTGTGGTTCTGTGCCGGTTAAACGATGTGGATCTCAATGCAACACAATTACTCACCAGCAGAAGCCATGTTGATGTCAATGTTCTTGATATTGCATCCCTAGCTACTTTACGTGCCTCATCGTATCACATGGTGTGGTTGTTTGGGCGTTTGATGAAATTGCAGGTGGGTAAATTGCGCAAGGGGAAAGTTAATGCAGCAATACATGTTGCAACGATATCTCTAACACCATACCGCACAACACCGCTCAACAACACCTCAGACAACACCTCAAACAACACCTTACAACACAGCAACCTCAAACTCTGGTGCCCCAAACAGCTGCTCTTTGTCCACCGCCGACAACACCTTGCCACTGCTTCCATCACTCAGCAACGCCTTGATCACCAAGTCTGCCACATCTTCCCGTGTGATTGCACCACAAATGGTTGTATCTGCTGTCAACACACCAGTTCCCGTGGCAGGGTCGCTCTTCAGGCCTCCTGGCCGCACTATGACCCACTCCATTGACCCTGCATGCTCCTGGAGGAATACATGTTTCATGTAATAAGAGGTGTTCAAAGGGGTGTTCAAGGGCCTATTCAAGCACGCAGCATGCCTGCACAACACATGGAGCACTACTCCCTCCCCACACCTTGACGCACCCTATACACACCCCACACATGCCACACCTTTTCCAACCTACAATCTCCCCACCTACAATCTCTCAACCCACTCACCCCACAACCCTCACCCCACAACCCATACCCCGTCCAATACCTTTAGATATGCCTCTGCCTTTTCCTTTTCAACCAACACAGGCTCCAACACCTGGTACACCTTTTCAGGGGGTGCATCCTTGCTGTCCCCAGTACCGATGGATGTTACTAGAACAAATTTCTTCACACCACGTTTGATGGCTTCATTGATGATGTTGATGTTGCCTGTGCTGTCTGCTGAGGGGTCTGCTGGGGTGCCTGTGGGGTTTGAGGGTGATTTCTTCTTCTTCATTTTGTGTGAATGTCGTGTTAGTGATGGCGAGGTGGTGATGGGTGTGCATGGTAGTAGTAGGGTTGGGGTATGTATTGGTCAATAGGTCTGTAGCCCTAGGCCATACATACACATAGGTATACAGCACATACTACACATAGGTATACAGTACATACTACACAATGAAACATGCTACATACCGCCAATGCTGCTCACCACAGCATCGCAGTCTTCTATTTGATCAAACACCTTGGTAACATCTTGTTCATTCAGTGCATCTCCTCGTACACACACTGCCATCATTTTTTCAATTTCAGGCCTGTGTCATGGTGGTGTAGTGCGTGATTGTACTGAGGTATGTATTGTACTGGTGCATGTATAGTATTGCCATACTGTATGTCATATTCATTCATGGCAGCTTAAACAACACACACACACATGTTGATACAAAACACACATGTTGCTAACAAACACACAATTTGTCGATCGAATCAAAAAACCTTCAAGACATACCTGCGGGCATCGCTGCGCTGCATTGCCCATACCCTGTGTAGTGTGGTTCACAAACAACAATGGAGAATGTATGTGCAAGGAAACTGCAACATGTGAGGCCATGCACCTTCTGCTGTGAGTATCATCATGGTGGTCAAACAACGTGGTCAAACGACAGCAGCATGGTCAACAACAAGGACGCACCATGAACCCATGTCCTTGAGCTTGCGGGTGACCTCCATTGCCACACCACCACCTCCACACACAAGGATGTTGGCGTTGTCAGGGTCGATGGTTGCACGTGGTGGTGTTGCACAACGTCTAGCTGTGGTGGGGCGCAGTGTCACCCTGCGTGTGGTGCACATTGATTTTTCGTGGTAATATGCTATTCTATAAACTGCGATTGAATACTGTGATACCTGGTGGGCAAGGCACATCGCTGCAAGCTTTGTTGTGGCAATGTGATACGCATGTCGATCTGCTGACTACGGCGACTGTAGTGATGTTTACGACGAAAGGCAATAAGAACACAAACTACCTCGTTGATGCTCGTTGATGAATAAACACACACAGAAAGGTAAACACACAAACAAACAAAACAAAACAATCAATCATGTTTATCTTTTCCCCATCATCATGCACCATCCACTTCCACCACCACCTGCGCATCACTGCTCTTTTTGGAAATGATATTGCTCAACACCCAATCCCCTTGCCCATCAATGAGCCGCAGCTGCTGCGAGTGATACTGCAGCAATGCTGGGCGTTGGCTGATGGTCACCATGGTGATGCCGAGCGACTGTGCATGTGCATACAGGTGCTGCTCCACATCCACAGATGTTGCATTGGTGCATTCATCCAGCACACCAAAGCATGGCTTGTGGAAAAACAGGCGTGCCATTGCCAGACGTTGCTGTTCACCCTGTGTTGAGGTGCGGGGGGGGGGGGTCAGTGGGGATATTTCACTGGTGATGATGTCCCAATGTATGACGATGATCATGGCACGAGTGTTTTTGCATACACACAAAAGTGTGTACATGTACTTGATCAACACCCTCAACGGACAAGACGGCAGCAGCCCATCCTCGCACCATCACCGCCGCCAACAACAAAACACAATGTAAACACCCTACATACCAAGGAGAGCACATCCCCCCATGACGTCACAGCATCCCACCCACCCTCTCGTTCCACCAGGTATTTGAGTTTGACCACCACAGCCAGTGCATCCAGGGTGCTGTCCAACCTACGCAATGCATCAGCCTGTGATAGTGGTGGTGATGGTGGTGATGATGGTTGTGTTGCACATAGTGAATGCACAGGATACATCTCATTATGCCATACAACACACACACACACACACACACACACACACACACACACACACACACACACACA
>VFQP010000552.1_pt1 | contig 85308 bp, 68 predicted proteins | sample 3512351 | NCBI WGS metagenome assembly VFQP01 (sample SAMN10412372, study PRJNA504923) | tailings metagenome | isolation source: Relicate 1 Philex TSF1 revegetated site | place: Philippines: Tuba, Benguet | collected 2017-08-29
CCGTCAACGCCGCCTTCGCGGCACTCCCCGGCACGGCCTTCACGGTCAACGGCGCCCGCCCCGCAGCGCACGCCGCCCTCATCGACCTCGGCATCCAGGCCGCGCTCACCGACAGCGTCACCGCCAGGCTCACCTTCACCGGCGAGTTCTCGCAGAACGTCACATCCTACGGCGCAACCGCGAAAATCGGCGTGAAGTGGTAGGCTAGCGCCCTGCCACTTCCGGCGTACGACGCCGGACGACGACGCCAAGCTCGTCGCCCTCGCGGGCCGCGCGCAGGCGCGTTTCGGCTTCCGTCGCCTCGCGCTGCCGGTCCCACATCGCGGCGTAGAGCCCACCCTTCGCCAGCAGTTCGGCATGCGCGCCGCGCTCGGCGATCAGCCCATCCTTGAGGACGATGATCTCGTCCGCACCGATGACGGTCGACAGGCGGTGGGCGATGACGATGGTCGTGCGGCCGCGGCTGACCACGTCCAGCGCCGCCTGGATCTCCTGCTCGGTATGCGTGTCCAGCGCCGATGTCGCCTCGTCGAGGATGAGGATCGGCGGCGCCTTGAGGATGGTGCGGGCGATCGCCACGCGCTGCTTCTCGCCGCCTGACAGCTTGAGCCCGCGCTCGCCGACCATGGTCCTGTAGCCGTCGGGCAGCGCCTCGACGAAGCCGGCGATCTGCGCCATCTCGGCCGCCTTGCGCACCTCCTCGTCGGTCGCATCCGGGCGCCCGTAGCGGATGTTGTAGGCGATCGTGTCGTTGAACAGCACGGTGTCCTGGGGGACCATGCCGATCGCGGCGCGCAGGCTCTCCTGCGTCACGTCGCGAATGTCCTGCCCGTCGACCAGTATCGCGCCCTGCTGGATGTCGTAGAAGCGGAAGAGCAGGCGCGACACGGTCGACTTGCCCGCTCCAGACGGCCCGACGATCGCCACGGTCCTGCCCGCGGGCACCTCGAAGTCGACGCCCTTCAGGATGCGGCGGGCCGGATCGTAGGCAAACTGGACGTCGCGGAACTCGACCTTGCCGGCGGCGACCGCGAGCGGCTTCGCGTCCGGTTTGTCGACGACCTCCTGCGACACGTCGAGCAGGTCGAACATCTGTTCGATGTCGGTGAGCGCCTGACGGATCTCGCGATAGATGAAGCCGATGAAGTTCAACGGCACCGAGAGCTGCATCAAGAGCGCGTTGACGAAGACGAAGTCGCCGATGGTGTGGGTCCCGGCCATCACCTCGCGCGCCGACATGACCATGATCACCGTCATGCCGATGCCGAAGATGAAGGCCTGGCCGAAATTCAGCCAGCCGAGCGACGTCCAGATGCGGGTCGCGGCGATCTCGTAGCGGGCCATCGAGCGATCGAAACGCTCGGCCTCCATGCGCTCGTTGCCGAAATACTTGACCGTCTCGAAATTGAGCAGCGAGTCGATCGCCTTGGTGTTGGCCTCGGTGTCGCTGTCGTTCATGTCGCGGCGGATGACGATGCGCCAGTCGCTCGCCCGCACCGTGAACCAGGTGTAGAGCCAGACGGTGACGGCCACGACGGCGAGATACTGCCAGCCATAGGCGAAGGCGAAGATGGCGGCCGTCAGCGCGAACTCGAGCACGGTCGGCACCGTGTTGAGGATCGTGAAGCGCACGATCGTCTCGATGCCCTTCGTGCCGCGCTCGATGATGCGCGACAGGCCGCCCGTGCGGCGCTCCAGATGGAAGCGCAGCGACAGATTGTGCATGTGCACGAAGGTCCGGTAGGCAAGCTGCCGCACCGCGTGCTGGCCGACCCGGGCGAACAGCGAGTCGCGCAGCTGGTTGAGGCCGGCCTGCACGACGCGGACAACATTGTAGGCGACGACCAGCATCACCGGCGCCAGCAGGAAGGCCGGCAGGTCGGGCCGCGCCGCGCCATCGCCGGCCAGCGCGTCGGTCGCCCACTTGAAGAAGTAGGGGACGTAGATCAGGACGATCTTGGCGACGACCAGGAAGAGCGCCGCCCAGACGACGCGCGCCTTCAGGTCGGACCGGCCCGCCGGCCACATGTAGGGCCAGAGGTTGCCGAGAGTCCGGAACATCGAACCGGATTCGGCGGATACAGTCTTGTCGGCCAAGTCGGCGTTTCCTCGATCTTCTCGTTATTCCGCGGCCGGACCGCCGCAGCACTGCGCGGCGATGTCGTTGACCGCGCGCGACAGGCCGGCCATCGCCTCGCGATCGATCTCATAGCGGGAACGCTGGCGGTCCGGCGCGAAGCGGACGAGCCCGGCATCGACCAGGATCCTGAGGTGCTGCGAGACGGTCGATTGCGCGAGGTCGAACTGCTCGACGACGTCCTTGCAGCAGCACTGACCGCTCGCGGCCAGATGGCGAAGGATGCCGAGGCGGGTCGGGTGCGCCATGGCGGCAAGCCGGGAGGCGGCCATGTCCGCCTCGCGCCAGACGCAGGTGGTATGCATCGAAGGACTCTTCATCGTCTATCGGCGATAGACGATGAAGAGTGATTTCGCAAGCGGTTGTCGATCGGAACTACTGAACCGCGGTTGCCTGCTCGCCGACGGCTTTCATGTCCGCGGCCTCGCCCTCGGCGGTCTTCTCGGGAACCTTGAAGATCTGGCCTGGCCAGATGCGGTCCGGATCCTCGATCTGTCCCTGATTGGCGAGATAGATGGTCGAATAGCGCATGCCGCGACCGTAGACGCGCTTGGAGATGCGCCAAAGCGTGTCGCCGCGCCGGATGATCACGCCGCTGGCCGATGCCTCGAGCCTCGGCGCCAGCGTCTCGGCGGTCGCAGCGGCGGTCGCGGACGATTCGCCGGCGGCCGGCGGCGTGGCGGCGGCATCGGAAGGGGCAGTCGCCGCGGCGGACTCGGTCGCAGCCGGCGCCGGCGCCTTGGCGGTGTCGTTCCCGGAAGCCGGTTCGGTCGTGGACGCGCCCGACTTCGGTGGCTCGACAGCCGCGACGATCGGCGGCTTCTCGGCCGTCCCGGCAGCGGCCTTGCCCATCGAATCGGTCGCAGCGGCGGTGGCCGTACCGGTTTCGGTCGTGGCCGCGCCGGTTGCGGAATCAGTTTCCGGCGCACCGTTCCCGGCAGTCGCCGCAGGAGCCTTTGTTTCGGCGGTTGCAGCAGGCGTCTCGGCCTTGGCCGTCTCCTCGGCAGGCTTCGCCGGCTCGGGCTGCTTCGGCTGCCCGCTGGTCACCGCCTCCTTCGGAGCGTCGACCGGCTTCGGCTCGGGGACGGGCGGCGCAACGGCGGCGATCGTCTCGCCAGGCTCGCGCTCGAAGGGCACGGCCGCGCGGGCCAGGACCTTGCCGTCCGCAGCCAGCACGTCGGCGCGGATCACGTACTCGCCGACCGGCAGGTCGCGCGTCGCCTCGACAAGGAAGCGACCCTCGGTAGACGAAAGGGTATCGCCCAGCACGATGTCGTTTGCGTAGGCGCGGATCGGCATGCCGGGATCGGCCGCGCCGGCGACGAACACCTTGCGGCCGTCGATCTCGACCGCCTCAACCCGAACCTTGATGGCGGGCTCCGCCGGCTTGGTCTCTTCGGTAGCAGGCTTAACCTCGGTCGCTTCGGGCCTGGCGGCGGCGACCTCAGGAGCCGCTTCGGCGGGCTTCTCTGGCGTTGTCGCCTCGGCGGCAGCGCCGCCGGCAGCCTGGTCCTCGCCTTCGGGCTTGGTCTCGGCAACGGCGACATCCTGTCCGCCGGATGCCTGGGTGGGTTCGGTCGCGGGCGGCGTTTCCGTCGCGGCCCCGGTCGCGGGCGCGGCGTCCGCCGGCTTCGTCGCGTCGGCAGCGGCGGCCGTGTCGGCGGGCTTCTCGCCTGCCGGCGCAGCAGCGACTTCCGTCTCCTTCTTGCCCGGCTCCGTCACGGCGGGCAACGAGATGATGCGGGACGCGGCCCCTTCCTTTTCGACCATCGCGAGCACGGTGCCGTCGACGGTTTCGGGAATCGAAATGAGCGCCGTCTCCTCGGAAATCGTCACGACATTGCCGGGCGCAATGGCGCGCAGAACGAGCGCGTAATCGCCCGGCTTCAGACGCTCGTCCGGCACGGCGGCGAAATCACCCTCGTCGGTGGCCGAGGCGGAGGCTACGACGGCGGTCGAGGTCAGCACCTCGACGTAGGCTTTCGGCGGGCCCTTGCCGGCAATCACGATCGAGCCGTCCGGCTCGACGCGGACGACGTCGAAGGTCGGGATGTTCGGGTCAGCTGCCTTCTGCGGCTCGTCCTTCACGGCCGGCGCGGCATCGGCCGGGCTGTCGTCCCCGCCCGCGACAGGCGGGGTCAGGGCCGCAATCTCCGTACCGTTGGATTCGTCAGCCGGCTTCGCCGCATCGGCGGCGGCATCGCCGCCCGCGGCCGGCGCGGCGGGTTGGCCCGTCTCTCCGGAGCCGACCCGGCCTCCCTTCACATCACCGCTCGTGTCGGCAAGCGTCGCGGCGGGAACCTCGCCCTTCAGCCACGGATCCAGCGCGCCGGCGACATATGCGGTCGCGCCGGCGGCCGTCACGCCGCCGACAAGGAAAAGCAGGAGCATCTTCAGGGGAGAAACAGCCATCTTCCTCGATCCCAGGACCCAGAATTCAAAGAACTATCGCGTTTGCCGGACAGCGACAAGGAAATCGCCCTGACCGCCCTTGACCGTCGCCACGCCCGAAATCACCAATCGACAGCCATGAACACGATTCGATCCATCTGCGTCTATTGCGGCTCGTCACCGGGCCGCAGCGACATCTACATCAATGCCGGACACACACTCGGCGCCTCGATCGCCGCCGCCGGCCTCACCCTCGTCTACGGCGGCGGCTCCAAGGGAATCATGGGCGCCGTCGCCGAAGGCGCGCGTCGCGGGGGCGGCAAGGTGACCGGCATCATTCCCCGCTTCCTCATCAACAAGGAAGCCGCGGAGAGCGCGCTCGGACGCCTCGACGACCTCATCGTGACCGAGGACATGCATCAGCGTAAGCACACGATGTTCGAGAAATCGGACGCCTTTGTGGCGCTCCCCGGCGGCATCGGGACGGTGGAGGAGATCGTCGAGGTGATGACCTGGGCGCAGCTCGGGCATCACCGCAAGCCGATGGTCTTCGTCAATGTCGGGGGGTTCTGGAACCCGATACTGGCCATGCTCGACCACATGCGCGCCGAGGGTTTCATCCACACAGGCCACCTGGTCCGACCGCTCGTGGTCGACGACGCAGCCGGCGTCGTCGCGGCCATCATGGTCGCCGCGGCATCCGACGGCGCACCGGCCGACGGGGTCGATGCGGTGATCGACAGAATGTAGCGTCAGCTCTTCCGGAAGTCGTCCGTCAGCGTGCCGTAGGAGAGTGTCTCGGCCTCATGGCCGGACTCGCGCCACGTCTCGGCCAGCGCCGCGTCGTACCAGGCGCGCATGGCAGGCAGGGCGAGCATGCGCTCGACATAGGCCGAGGACCGGCCACCGAAGTCGAGCCCGTAGGTCTGGGCGCGGAATACCACCGGCGCGTAGAAGGCGTCGGCGCCGGTGAACGCGCCGCCGGCGAGGAATGGGCCGCCGAAGCGCGTCAGCCCCTCGTTCCAGATCTCGCCGACACGCGCGATATCGGCGTGCAGCGCCGGCGGGGTCTCATGAAGGCGGACGCGGATGCCGCAACTCATGCCGCACATGTTGCGCAACGTCTGGAAACTCGAATGCATCTCGGCGGCGATCGAGCGCGCGAAGGCGCGGGCCACCGGGTCGGACGGCCAGACCCCCGGATGCCGCTCGGCCAGGTATTCGACGATCGCCAGCGAATCCCAGACCGGCAGACCATCGTCGTTCAGGCAGGGCACGCGGCCGGTCGGGGAGAACGGCCGGTAGGTCGAATAGCTCGGCCCCGCCGGGAAGGGTATCTGCCTCTCGCGGAACGGAATACCCAGCGCCGTCATAAGCACCCACGGACGGAGCGACCAGGACGAATAGTTCTTGTTGGCGATCAGCAGTTCGTACATGCGTTCAGCTCCGCTGTGCGCTCAGCATCGACCATGTGTAGACGACCAACCCGGTCCATATCAGCACGAAGGCCGCGAGCTTGGTGGCGCTGAACGGCTCGTCGAAGATGAAGACCGCGATGACGAAGATCATCGACGGCGCGATGTACTGCATCAGGCCGATGGTGGAGAGCTTCAGCAGCTTCGCGCCGTTCGCGTACAGGATCAGAGGGACCGCGGTCACAAGGCCGCAGCCGAGCAGCAGCCAGGTGTCCGTCGCGCCCGTCGAAACGAAATGGCCGGCACCGCTCCATTGCAGCCAGACCGAATAGGCCAGCGCCGGGACGAACAGGATCAGCACCTCAAGGAAGAAGCCCTGTGCCGGGCCGATCGGAAGCGCGCGCTTGGCGAGCGCGTAGAACCCCCAGGTGACGGCAAGGCCGATCGACACCCATGGCAGGCCGCCGGCCTCCCATGTGAGCAGCCCGACGGCCGCGGCCGCGAGCGCGATCGCCGCGATCTGCCAGCGGTTCAGCTTCTCACCCAGCACAACGGCGCCTAGGAAGATCGAGAAAAGCGGATTGATATAGTAGCCGAGCGCCGTCTCCAGCGCCCGGTCGACCGAGATCGCCCAGACGTAGATGCCCCAGTTGATCGAGATGAGTGCGGCGGTCAGCGCGCCCATCGCCAACGTGCGCGGCGAACGTACGGCGGTCCGGATGTCGGACGTCCGCCCGAGCCACAAGAGCAGGATCCCGGCGACCGGCAGAGACCAGATCACGCGATGCGCCACGACCTCCGCCGACGGGATGTGCCCCACGGCCTTCATGTAGAAGGGCAGGAACCCCCACAGCAGGTAGGCCGAAAGCGCGTAGATAAAGCCCTTGAAGGCCGGATCGGAGGTGTTTTCAGTCATGTCCGTCTGGATCGCCATGGCCCGTCATGCGCCCGCCGGGCACGCATGACCATCCAATTGTTCTGATGGGCAGGTCCAGTTTCGGTGATGGACTGCCCGGCTCTACTCGGCGGCGACGAGGCCCGCCATCTCACGGTTCTTCATCAGCTTGTAGACGATCGAGTCCATCAGCGCCTGAAACGAGGCGTCGATGATGTTGTCGGAGACGCCGACCGTCCACCAGCGCGCGCCCGTGCCGTCATGCGACTCGATCAGCACACGGGTGATCGCCTCCGTGCCGCCGTTGAGGATACGCACCTTGTAGTCGGCGAGTTCCAGGTCGGCGATCTCGTGCTGGAACTTGCCGAGGTCCTTGCGCAGCGCGATGTCGAGCGCGTTGACCGGGCCGTGGCCCTCCGCCACCGACATCTTCTCGTCGCCGTCGACGATCACCTTGACGATGGCCTCGGAGACGGTCTTGAGGATGCCATTGGCGTCGAAGCGGCGCTCTACCATGCAGCGGAAGGACGTGACCCGGAAGAACTCCGGCACGGAGCCCAGCATGGAGCGGGCAAGCAAGTCGAAGCTCGCGTCGGCGCCCTCGTAGGCATAACCCTGCGCCTCGCGCTCCTTGACGACGGCGATGAGCGAATCCAGCCGGTGGTCGTCGCGCGGCACGTCGATGCCGCGCCGCTTCAGCTCGGCGATGAAATTGGCCTTGCCGCCCTGGTCGGAGACCATGACGCGGCGGCGGTTGCCCACGCTTTCCGGCGGCACGTGTTCGTAGGTCGCCGGCTCCTTGACCAGAGCCGAGGCATGGATGCCCGCCTTGGTGGCGAAGGCCGACGCGCCGACATAGGGCGCCTGCGCTTCGGGTGCGCGGTTGAGCAATTCGTCGAAGCGCCGCGACAGGCGCGTGAGACCTGCCAGCGCATCCTCTGACAGCCCCGTCTCGAAGCGGTCGGCATAGGCCGGCTTCAGCATCAGCGTCGGGATCAGCGTGACGAGGTTCGCATTACCGCAGCGTTCGCCGATACCGTTCAGGGTGCCCTGGATCTGCCGCGCGCCCGCCTCGACGGCGGCAAGCGAGTTGGCAACCGCCTGGCCCGTATCGTCATGGGCATGGATGCCGAGCCTCTCGCCAGGAATGCCCGCCGCGATCACCCTCGATACGATCGCGCGGACCTCCGATGGCTGCGTGCCGCCATTGGTGTCGCACAGCACCACCCAGCGCGCGCCTGCGTCATGCGCGGCCCTGGCGCAGGCCAGCGCGTAATCCGGATTGGCCTTGAAGCCATCGAAGAAGTGTTCGCAGTCGACCATCGGCTCCTTGCCGGCGGCGGCCGCCGCCTCGACCGAGGCGCGGATGGCGTCGACATTCTCCTCGTTGGTGCAGCCGAGCGCAACGCGGACGTGATAGTCCCAGCTCTTGGCGACGAAGCAGATCGCGTCCGCCTTCGCCTGCACCAATGCAGCGAGGCCGGGGTCATTGGAGGCCGAGACGCCGACGCGCTTGGTCATGCCGAAGGCGACAAAGCGCGACCGCGTCGTTCGCTTGCGCTGGAAGAACGCGGTGTCGGTCGGGTTGGCGCCGGGATACCCGCCCTCGACATAGTCCATGCCGAAGTCGTCCAGCATGCCGGCAATCGCGATCTTGTCCTCGACGGAAAAGTCGATGCCGGGCGTCTGCTGGCCGTCACGCAATGTCGTGTCGAACAGGAAAATCCGCTCTCTTCCGGTCATTCAGCACCTTTGTGTCGCGCGACGGATTCCTTGCTTTGTCCGTCCTCGCACGCTTCGCGGCTGCGGGCGGGCGGGTCACGCAATGTCGTGTCGAAGGGGGAGAGGCGGTCGCGTTGCATCATGCCTTCCCTGCAAACCTGTCCGTCGCCCGGATCAGCCGGTCGAGGATGCCGGGTTCGGAAAACGCGTGACCCGCGCCTTCGATCAGGTGGAAATCGGCGTCCGGCCACGCCTTGTGCAGTTGCCACGCATATTTCGCCGGGCACGGCATGTCGTAGCGGCCATGGACGATGATGCCGGGAATGCCCTTCAGCCTGTCAGCGTCGCGCAGGAGCTGGCCTTCCTCAAACCAGCCGCCATGCACGAAGTAGTGGTTCTCGATGCGCGCGAAGGCGATGGCGAAATCGTCCTCGCCGAACTTGCCGCTGGTCTCGGGCTCGGGCAGCAGCGTGATCGTCTCGCCTTCCCACAGGCTCCACGCCCGTGCGCACTCGATCTGCGCCTTGCGGTCGGTGCCGGTCAGGCGCTTGCGGTAGGCGGCCATCATGTCGCCCCGCTCGGCGACCGGGATCGGCGCCTGGAAGCGCTCCCACTTGTCCGGGAACATCTCGGAGACCCCGAACTGATAGTACCAGTCGAGCTCGGCCTTCGTTACCGTGTAGATGCCGCGGAGCAAAAGCTCGCTCACCCGCTGAGGATGCATCTCGGCATAGGCAAGCGCGAGCGTCGAGCCCCAGGACCCGCCGAACACCTGCCACTTCCCGAAGCCGAATTTCTCCCGCAGCCGCTCGATGTCGGCGACGAGGTGCCATGTCGTGTTGGCGTCGAGCGAGGCGTGCGGCGTGGACTTGCCGCAGCCGCGCTGGTCGAAGAGGATCACGTCGTAGAGCTTCGGATCGAAGACGCGGCGCTGCTTCGGCGACGTGCCGCCACCCGGCCCACCATGCAGGAAGACGGCAGGCTTCGCGCCTTTCGTGCCGACGCGCTCCCAATAGATCGTGTGGCCGTCGCCGACATCCATGAAGCCGGTCTCGAACGGCTCGATCTCGGGATAGAAGGTGCGCAGAGCCATCAGCCTCTTCCCTCAGGCGGCCAGGTTTCCGTGTCGTGATCGGGATGCTGGTAGGATTCCAGCTCGAACAGGTAGCTGCCGGCGTCCATGTCCTCGAGAGTATCCTTGCCGGGCAGGGCCGGTACGACGTCGACATAGGGCAGCCTGGCTTCCGTGCCCCACTGGATCGTCGGCGCGATCTCCTCCGGCTTGTCGAAGGCGGCGATCGTCAGCGCGATGCCATCAGGCGCCTCGAAGGTCAGTGGCGTGCCGCAATCGGCGCAGAAGCCGCGATGCGAATGGCTCGACGACTGAAAGCGCTTCGGCTCGCCGCGAGTCCATTCGAGTTTCGCGCCTCTGACCGACACCAGCGGCAGATAGAAGTTTCCCGCCGCCTTCTGGCACATGCGACAATGGCAGACCGAGGCATCGCCCAGCGCGCCCTCGACGCGGAAGCGTACCGCGCCGCACTGGCAGCCACCCGAATATCTCGGTCTGTTGTCGAGGCTCATAATCCTATTCCGGCCTGTGGCAGACCGCCTCGACATTGTTGCCGTCGGGGTCGAAGACGAAGGCGCCGTAATAATGCTCGTGATAGTGCGGCCGCGGCCCCGGCGCGCCATTGTCGCGTCCGCCGGCCTTGATCGCGGCGGCATAGAACGCATCGACCTGGGCGCGGTTCTCCGCGACGAATGCGTAGTGGCGGCCGGGGCCTGTCTCGCCCTCGTTGAGCCAGAAGTCCGGCTTCGCGCGGCCATAGCCGCCGACCTTCACGCCGCCGGTGTGTTCGGGCGGGACGACATAGAGCATCCTGATGCCCATCGGCGCAAACGCCGCGTCGTAGAAGGCGGTGGATCTCGTCCAGTCGGAAACGGGGATGCCGGTATGGTCGATCATGGATGGTGCTCCTGCGTTGCGGGAGCCGGCACCATAGTCTGTTCCGGGGAAGCGAGACCCGCCGCGATGACGATATGCTGACACCCGCTGTCGGCATGATGCATTGCCGGCGATCGGTGGCCAGGCTCCCTCACCGCTTCACCTCCCATGTCGTCACACGCTCGCCCGTCGTCGAGTCCTTGCCGTCCTTGAGCTGGATCCCCTGAGCGAGCAGCTCGTCGCGGATGCGGTCGGCTTCCTTCCAGTTTTTCGCAGCAATGTAGGAGAGGCGATCGGCAAGAATTGTCTCTATCTCAGCAGTATTGATCCCCCGAGACTTCGCCGATATACCCTTTACCAAACTCGCCAAATAATCCTTCGCCGCTTGCATATTGGAGAACCCAGAGAGCCGAGCATATTCATCGTCTGCCAAATCAAATCGTTGCTGCGCAAACGCGATAGCGGTACCGAGGGTGCAGACGTCAGCGGCGAATTTTCGGAGTTGTTCTCTTCCCGCTTTAGCATAATTTTCTTGTCTTGTTATGTAGGCAATCGCTGCTGGCGTATTCACATCATCGCAGAGAATTTCTATCAGCTCATTGCTCGGGTTACCTTTTATCTCGCTAAGACTAAGCTCCCCGAGCAAGTTCCACCAAACTCTGAGCTTAGCTTCAGCCTCCATCAGACGAGCTGCACTAAAGTCGATCGGCTCGCGGTAATGGGTCATCAGCATGGCCAGCCGAAGCACCTCGCCCGGCCACTTCCGACCGCCGAATTTTTCGGTCTCCAAGAGTTCGTGGATGGTGACGAAGTTGCCGTCCGACTTCGACATCTTGCGGCCTTCGACCTGCAGGAAGCCGTTGTGCATCCAGACGTTGGCCATCACGTCCGTGCCGTGGGCGCAGCGCGACTGGGCGATCTCGTTCTCGTGGTGCGGGAAGATCAGGTCGAGCCCGCCGCCATGGATGTCGAAGACCTCGCCCAGATAGGCGGCCGACATGGCCGAGCATTCGATGTGCCAGCCGGGGCGGCCCCTGCCCCACGGGCTCGTCCAGCCCGGCTCCTCGGGCGAAGATGCCTTCCAGAGCACGAAGTCGCCGGGGTTCTTCTTGTGCGCCTCGACTTCGACACGTGCGCCCGCCTGCTGCTCATCGAGGTTGCGGCGCGACAGGCGTCCGTAGTCAGGCATGGAGGCCGTATCGAACAGCACCTCGCCCGACGCCTCGTAGGCGTTGCCGCGCTCGATCAGTTTCTGGATCAGCGAGGTCATGTCGGCGCGGCCGTCGGGACGCGGCTGCACGAACTCGGTGGCCCGCGGCTGATGCGTCGGATCGAGGCAGCCCAGCGCATTAACGTCCTTCTGGTACTGCTCGTAGGTCGTCTCGGTGACCTTGCGGATCGCCTGGTTCAGCGTCAGGCGGCCGGCGTCGATCTCGGCCCCGAAGTCGCGCAGCGCCCGCGCGTTGATCTTGTCGTCCACGTCGGTGATGTTGCGGACGTAGGTGACATGGCTTTCACCGTAGGTGTGCCGCAGCAGCCGGAACAGCACGTCGAAGACGATCGCCGGCCGGGCGTTGCCGATATGCGCGTAGTCGTAGACGGTCGGACCGCAGACATACATGCGCACATTCGCCGGATCGATCGGAGAAAACTCCTCCTTCGCCCGCGTCAGCGTGTTGTAGAGCCTGAGCCCCTGCGTCGCCGCCATGAAAATCCCCTGGCCGGCTGGCCGGGGCGTTTGGCACTCTTTGGTGAGAAGGCGAAAACGTCCGGACCAGCGATTGCGCTAGCCGATAATGCAGATGCCGATAATGGCGAAAGCCGTTTTCATCGCGAGCCTTATCGCCTCCCGGGGCCCAAAGCGTCAAGCGCGATGTGGCGATACGGTCCCGCGAACCGGGCAACACCGTCCGGAAACAATGCCATGGGAGATGACGCAGCGTCGCCCGGTGTCGGAATCGCCGCGCCGGGACCAAGCAAGATTCGATTAAACATGTCGCAAACGCAGAAGGGCGGAAAGACGAAGATTGTCCGGCGACCTCACGATTTGGTCACAATCGGACACCATCTGCGCCGCCTCGCATAACATACCAAGGGAAGAGACAATGCCTGCCACCAAGAGCGAAGCCCAGCGCACCGACAAGGCGTCGCAGCTCGCAACCAAGTACCGCGCCATCGGCAACGCCGCCGTGGTCGCCGCGCTGATGGCGATCAAGCGCAAGCCGGCAAAGGCCGCGCCGAAGGCCGCCTGAAAGGCCGAAGACGCGGGTCAGGCCGAGAGGCCGACCCGCCCCGTAACGAAATCGTAGATCGACCGGCGGATATCCTGGTCCCGAAGCTTGGCGACGGGAAGGTAGAACACCAGGTCCGTGCCCTTGGCGAGCGTGATGATCCCGTCGCGCTCCTCCACGCGGTCGAAGGCGCTCCAGAGAAAGCGCTCGAAGTCGCCGCCGGATATGGCGGTCAGCGCCTTCTGGTCGAAACCGAATGTCTTGCGGCCTGCCCGCACGTCGGGATAGACGCGCGCCGCGCCTGCGACGGTGGCGGCGATCGCCTTGCCCTCGTCGGCCGTCAGCTCGACGGAAAATTCCTTGATCATGGTCCGCACCCCCAAAATGCGCGGGGTGGAAGCTAGGCCGGCAGCGACTTACAGCAGCTTAAGCTGGCCATCGTCGGCAGCAGGCTTCTGCGGCTTTGGTTGACCGGCGGTAACCGGCGCGGGCTCGACAACCGCCATACGGTCCTGGATGTCGGGGCCGGTGTTGGCTACCTTGTTGACCTTGTCGGAAACCGGGATCGCCTCGAAGAAGTCCGGCTCGACGGGCCGCAACAGGTCGGCGACGTCGCGCGGTTCATGGCTGTGGCAGTCCAGCCAGCGTGCGAAGTCCCGCGGCCTGATCACTACAGGCATCCGATCATGGATCGAGGCGATCGCCGCGTTCGCGTCGGTGGTCAGGATCGCGCCGGTGTCGATCTCCGACCCGCCGGGCTCGGCCCAGGTTTCCATCAGGCCGCCGAAAGCCACGACCCCGCCGTCGCGCGGCCGGATGTAATAGGCTTGGCCGGTTTTCTTCGCGGCGCGTTTCCATTCGTAGAAGCCGGTGGCGGGAATGAGGATCCGGCGGTGGCGCATCGCGTTGCGGAACGTCGCCTTCTCGGCCGCCGTCTCCGAACGAGCATTGATCAGCAGCGGCAGCGACTTCGGGTCCTTCGACCAGGCCGGGATGAACCCCCAGCGCAGAAGGACCGCCTGCCGGTCAGGCAGGTTGGAGCCCGGCTCGCGCCTAGGACCAGAGACAACGCCGAGGATCGGCTGCGTCGGCGCTATGTTGAACCGGGGCGCAAACATCTCGGGCGTGATGATCCCGAAGGCCTCGACCATGTCCTCGGCTGTGCCGTCCAGCGCAAAACGTCCGCACATCCATCGCTTCCCTTCCGCTCGGCACGAAGATAGGGGTCGGAGCGACGACAGGCCAGCGGCGGAGACGACATTGCAGGACGACATCCCCGCCGTCTCCGTGGCGCTGAGGCGCGGCGACAGGCTGCTGCTCGTGCTGCGCGGGCGCGCGCCGTCGAAGGGCATGTGGGCCTTTCCCGGTGGGCGCGTGGAAGCCGGCGAAACCGACGAAGACGCAGCGATCCGCGAGATGTTCGAGGAGACGGCCATTGCGATCGCAGATCCGGTCTTCCTGCGCGCCTGGCGGCTCGATCCCGCGACACAAGGCGCGCCGGCCTATCGCCTGCACGTCTTCGGCGCGACATGGACAGGCGGCGAACCCGTCGCAGGCGACGACGCCGAGGACGCACGCTTCCTGACGCTGGCCGAGATGCATGCACTGCCCGTGACGCGCTCGGTGATGGAAATGGCCCGGGACATTCTGCAAAGCGACATCCTTAACGGCCAGCTGCCGGCCGGTTAGCCATGTTTGGAGCCGACCCCTGCGTCGCCTTGCGGCGGACAAAATCATTCGCGAAAAGAACGCCATGCGCAGAACCGCTCTCGCCCTGCTCGTCCTGGCCGCCGTGCTTCCCGCGCGCGCCGCCGAGGCGCCGTACGAGCCGCGGCTGATGCGCCTGGCCGAGGTGCTCGGCTCGCTTCACTACCTGCGCAACCTCTGCGGCGAGACCGGCACACAGTGGCGCGACCAGATGGAGAAGCTGATTACCGTGGAAAACCCTGACGCACAGCGGCGGGCGCGATTCGTGGCAAGCTTCAACCGCGGCTACCGCTCGTTCGACGGCGTCTATGTAAGCTGCACCGCCTCGGCTACCGAGGCGATCAGCCGCTACATGAAGGAAGGCGAGGAACTGACGCGCGAAATCGCCACGCGGTTCGGAAATTAACCGTGACGACAGCTCGTTAGCCAAGCATTTACTTTTTTTGGGATCGAGCGCGTACAGGTGGAAACGCGTGTGCTACAACTCTTAACGGGACCTTAACGGGAACATTCAAAGTTGATCCAAACTATCCGGATCAGCGCTTGGACAGGGTGAAGTGCAGATGGACCGCGGCTTGAATGAGATCGATGCCCTCGTGCGCGAAGAGAAGCGCCTGACGGCCATCGAGAGTCACTCCGAGGCCTGGGCCGAGGGACTGTCCGCCGGCATCGAGCCCGACATCATCGCCGAGGCCGCACTCGTTACCGCGTTCGAGGAAATCCTCCGCGCCGATGGCGAGACGGCGGCCCTGGCCCTGCTGGACCGCATGCGCGAGAAGGTCATCGCCGGCGAGTTCGCGCCTTTCCTTCGCCGTCATTAGGGCCTTCCCCTTTTTCGTGTATGATCCGCCAGGGCGGCAGCGGAGCCGTCGCACGAGGACCGACACGCCGATGCCGATCCCGACCTTGATTTTCCAGCTCGTCACGCGGACGCTAGTGGCCGCCGTCCTTTGCTCCCCGATGCTTCTGGGCGCAGCCATTCGGCCCGCGTTCGCGCTGAGCGAGATTCCGCAGGAAGAAGTTTCGCCCGCGCCTGCCGACGGGCCGATCGAGAAGCTGCCGCTGCCACCGGTCGGCACCGTGCCGCAGCCGGACCCCGTCACGCCGCCCAGCGGCGCCACCGATTCACCGCCGCCGACCGAGCCGACGCAGGAGCGCCAGATGCTCCCCGAGGCGACACCGCCGGAGGAGCCGGCGCAACAGGAAGAGGCAACCCCCGACGTCGATCCCGACGCCCCGGTGCCGGAGATCGTCTACGACATCTCCAGGCTGCCCGAGCCCGTGCGCCGCATGCGCGACCTGATAGTCGAGGCCGCCAAGTCGGGCGAACTGGAAAAGCTCAGGCCGCTGATCGGTACCGGCGACAGCGCCACGCAGCTGACATTCGGCGACTACGAGGGCGATCCGCTCGAATTCCTGAAGCAGACCTCGGCCGACGGCGAAGGCCAGGAGATCCTCGCGATCCTCGAGGAAGTGCTTTCCGCCGGCTTCGTGCATGTCGAGGCGGGCAAGGCGGAAGAACTCTACATCTGGCCGTATTTCGCCGCCGTGCCGCTGGACAAACTGACCCCGCCGCAAAAGGTCGAGCTGTTCAAGATCGTCACTTCCGGCGAATACGAAGAAATGCTGGCCTACGGCGCCTACAATTTCTACCGCGCCGGCCTGACGCCGCAGGGCGAGTGGGTGTTCTTCATCGCTGGCGATTGAAACCGGAGCGCCGCCTTCGCGGCACTCCCCGGCACGGCCTTCACGGTCAACGGCGCCCGCCCCGCAGCGCACGCCGCCCTCATCGACCTCGGCATCCAGGCCGCGCTCACCGACAGCGTCACCGCCAGGCTCACCTTCACCGGCGAGTTCTCGCAGAACGTCACATCCTACGGCGCAACCGCGAAAATCGGCGTGAAGTGGTAGGCTAGCGCCCTGCCACTTCCGGCGTACGACGCCGGACGACGACGCCAAGCTCGTCGCCCTCGCGGGCCGCGCGCAGGCGCGTTTCGGCTTCCGTCGCCTCGCGCTGCCGGTCCCACATCGCGGCGTAGAGCCCACCCTTCGCCAGCAGTTCGGCATGCGCGCCGCGCTCGGCGATCAGCCCATCCTTGAGGACGATGATCTCGTCCGCACCGATGACGGTCGACAGGCGGTGGGCGATGACGATGGTCGTGCGGCCGCGGCTGACCACGTCCAGCGCCGCCTGGATCTCCTGCTCGGTATGCGTGTCCAGCGCCGATGTCGCCTCGTCGAGGATGAGGATCGGCGGCGCCTTGAGGATGGTGCGGGCGATCGCCACGCGCTGCTTCTCGCCGCCTGACAGCTTGAGCCCGCGCTCGCCGACCATGGTCCTGTAGCCGTCGGGCAGCGCCTCGACGAAGCCGGCGATCTGCGCCATCTCGGCCGCCTTGCGCACCTCCTCGTCGGTCGCATCCGGGCGCCCGTAGCGGATGTTGTAGGCGATCGTGTCGTTGAACAGCACGGTGTCCTGGGGGACCATGCCGATCGCGGCGCGCAGGCTCTCCTGCGTCACGTCGCGAATGTCCTGCCCGTCGACCAGTATCGCGCCCTGCTGGATGTCGTAGAAGCGGAAGAGCAGGCGCGACACGGTCGACTTGCCCGCTCCAGACGGCCCGACGATCGCCACGGTCCTGCCCGCGGGCACCTCGAAGTCGACGCCCTTCAGGATGCGGCGGGCCGGATCGTAGGCAAACTGGACGTCGCGGAACTCGACCTTGCCGGCGGCGACCGCGAGCGGCTTCGCGTCCGGTTTGTCGACGACCTCCTGCGACACGTCGAGCAGGTCGAACATCTGTTCGATGTCGGTGAGCGCCTGACGGATCTCGCGATAGATGAAGCCGATGAAGTTCAACGGCACCGAGAGCTGCATCAAGAGCGCGTTGACGAAGACGAAGTCGCCGATGGTGTGGGTCCCGGCCATCACCTCGCGCGCCGACATGACCATGATCACCGTCATGCCGATGCCGAAGATGAAGGCCTGGCCGAAATTCAGCCAGCCGAGCGACGTCCAGATGCGGGTCGCGGCGATCTCGTAGCGGGCCATCGAGCGATCGAAACGCTCGGCCTCCATGCGCTCGTTGCCGAAATACTTGACCGTCTCGAAATTGAGCAGCGAGTCGATCGCCTTGGTGTTGGCCTCGGTGTCGCTGTCGTTCATGTCGCGGCGGATGACGATGCGCCAGTCGCTCGCCCGCACCGTGAACCAGGTGTAGAGCCAGACGGTGACGGCCACGACGGCGAGATACTGCCAGCCATAGGCGAAGGCGAAGATGGCGGCCGTCAGCGCGAACTCGAGCACGGTCGGCACCGTGTTGAGGATCGTGAAGCGCACGATCGTCTCGATGCCCTTCGTGCCGCGCTCGATGATGCGCGACAGGCCGCCCGTGCGGCGCTCCAGATGGAAGCGCAGCGACAGATTGTGCATGTGCACGAAGGTCCGGTAGGCAAGCTGCCGCACCGCGTGCTGGCCGACCCGGGCGAACAGCGAGTCGCGCAGCTGGTTGAGGCCGGCCTGCACGACGCGGACAACATTGTAGGCGACGACCAGCATCACCGGCGCCAGCAGGAAGGCCGGCAGGTCGGGCCGCGCCGCGCCATCGCCGGCCAGCGCGTCGGTCGCCCACTTGAAGAAGTAGGGGACGTAGATCAGGACGATCTTGGCGACGACCAGGAAGAGCGCCGCCCAGACGACGCGCGCCTTCAGGTCGGACCGGCCCGCCGGCCACATGTAGGGCCAGAGGTTGCCGAGAGTCCGGAACATCGAACCGGATTCGGCGGATACAGTCTTGTCGGCCAAGTCGGCGTTTCCTCGATCTTCTCGTTATTCCGCGGCCGGACCGCCGCAGCACTGCGCGGCGATGTCGTTGACCGCGCGCGACAGGCCGGCCATCGCCTCGCGATCGATCTCATAGCGGGAACGCTGGCGGTCCGGCGCGAAGCGGACGAGCCCGGCATCGACCAGGATCCTGAGGTGCTGCGAGACGGTCGATTGCGCGAGGTCGAACTGCTCGACGACGTCCTTGCAGCAGCACTGACCGCTCGCGGCCAGATGGCGAAGGATGCCGAGGCGGGTCGGGTGCGCCATGGCGGCAAGCCGGGAGGCGGCCATGTCCGCCTCGCGCCAGACGCAGGTGGTATGCATCGAAGGACTCTTCATCGTCTATCGGCGATAGACGATGAAGAGTGATTTCGCAAGCGGTTGTCGATCGGAACTACTGAACCGCGGTTGCCTGCTCGCCGACGGCTTTCATGTCCGCGGCCTCGCCCTCGGCGGTCTTCTCGGGAACCTTGAAGATCTGGCCTGGCCAGATGCGGTCCGGATCCTCGATCTGTCCCTGATTGGCGAGATAGATGGTCGAATAGCGCATGCCGCGACCGTAGACGCGCTTGGAGATGCGCCAAAGCGTGTCGCCGCGCCGGATGATCACGCCGCTGGCCGATGCCTCGAGCCTCGGCGCCAGCGTCTCGGCGGTCGCAGCGGCGGTCGCGGACGATTCGCCGGCGGCCGGCGGCGTGGCGGCGGCATCGGAAGGGGCAGTCGCCGCGGCGGACTCGGTCGCAGCCGGCGCCGGCGCCTTGGCGGTGTCGTTCCCGGAAGCCGGTTCGGTCGTGGACGCGCCCGACTTCGGTGGCTCGACAGCCGCGACGATCGGCGGCTTCTCGGCCGTCCCGGCAGCGGCCTTGCCCATCGAATCGGTCGCAGCGGCGGTGGCCGTACCGGTTTCGGTCGTGGCCGCGCCGGTTGCGGAATCAGTTTCCGGCGCACCGTTCCCGGCAGTCGCCGCAGGAGCCTTTGTTTCGGCGGTTGCAGCAGGCGTCTCGGCCTTGGCCGTCTCCTCGGCAGGCTTCGCCGGCTCGGGCTGCTTCGGCTGCCCGCTGGTCACCGCCTCCTTCGGAGCGTCGACCGGCTTCGGCTCGGGGACGGGCGGCGCAACGGCGGCGATCGTCTCGCCAGGCTCGCGCTCGAAGGGCACGGCCGCGCGGGCCAGGACCTTGCCGTCCGCAGCCAGCACGTCGGCGCGGATCACGTACTCGCCGACCGGCAGGTCGCGCGTCGCCTCGACAAGGAAGCGACCCTCGGTAGACGAAAGGGTATCGCCCAGCACGATGTCGTTTGCGTAGGCGCGGATCGGCATGCCGGGATCGGCCGCGCCGGCGACGAACACCTTGCGGCCGTCGATCTCGACCGCCTCAACCCGAACCTTGATGGCGGGCTCCGCCGGCTTGGTCTCTTCGGTAGCAGGCTTAACCTCGGTCGCTTCGGGCCTGGCGGCGGCGACCTCAGGAGCCGCTTCGGCGGGCTTCTCTGGCGTTGTCGCCTCGGCGGCAGCGCCGCCGGCAGCCTGGTCCTCGCCTTCGGGCTTGGTCTCGGCAACGGCGACATCCTGTCCGCCGGATGCCTGGGTGGGTTCGGTCGCGGGCGGCGTTTCCGTCGCGGCCCCGGTCGCGGGCGCGGCGTCCGCCGGCTTCGTCGCGTCGGCAGCGGCGGCCGTGTCGGCGGGCTTCTCGCCTGCCGGCGCAGCAGCGACTTCCGTCTCCTTCTTGCCCGGCTCCGTCACGGCGGGCAACGAGATGATGCGGGACGCGGCCCCTTCCTTTTCGACCATCGCGAGCACGGTGCCGTCGACGGTTTCGGGAATCGAAATGAGCGCCGTCTCCTCGGAAATCGTCACGACATTGCCGGGCGCAATGGCGCGCAGAACGAGCGCGTAATCGCCCGGCTTCAGACGCTCGTCCGGCACGGCGGCGAAATCACCCTCGTCGGTGGCCGAGGCGGAGGCTACGACGGCGGTCGAGGTCAGCACCTCGACGTAGGCTTTCGGCGGGCCCTTGCCGGCAATCACGATCGAGCCGTCCGGCTCGACGCGGACGACGTCGAAGGTCGGGATGTTCGGGTCAGCTGCCTTCTGCGGCTCGTCCTTCACGGCCGGCGCGGCATCGGCCGGGCTGTCGTCCCCGCCCGCGACAGGCGGGGTCAGGGCCGCAATCTCCGTACCGTTGGATTCGTCAGCCGGCTTCGCCGCATCGGCGGCGGCATCGCCGCCCGCGGCCGGCGCGGCGGGTTGGCCCGTCTCTCCGGAGCCGACCCGGCCTCCCTTCACATCACCGCTCGTGTCGGCAAGCGTCGCGGCGGGAACCTCGCCCTTCAGCCACGGATCCAGCGCGCCGGCGACATATGCGGTCGCGCCGGCGGCCGTCACGCCGCCGACAAGGAAAAGCAGGAGCATCTTCAGGGGAGAAACAGCCATCTTCCTCGATCCCAGGACCCAGAATTCAAAGAACTATCGCGTTTGCCGGACAGCGACAAGGAAATCGCCCTGACCGCCCTTGACCGTCGCCACGCCCGAAATCACCAATCGACAGCCATGAACACGATTCGATCCATCTGCGTCTATTGCGGCTCGTCACCGGGCCGCAGCGACATCTACATCAATGCCGGACACACACTCGGCGCCTCGATCGCCGCCGCCGGCCTCACCCTCGTCTACGGCGGCGGCTCCAAGGGAATCATGGGCGCCGTCGCCGAAGGCGCGCGTCGCGGGGGCGGCAAGGTGACCGGCATCATTCCCCGCTTCCTCATCAACAAGGAAGCCGCGGAGAGCGCGCTCGGACGCCTCGACGACCTCATCGTGACCGAGGACATGCATCAGCGTAAGCACACGATGTTCGAGAAATCGGACGCCTTTGTGGCGCTCCCCGGCGGCATCGGGACGGTGGAGGAGATCGTCGAGGTGATGACCTGGGCGCAGCTCGGGCATCACCGCAAGCCGATGGTCTTCGTCAATGTCGGGGGGTTCTGGAACCCGATACTGGCCATGCTCGACCACATGCGCGCCGAGGGTTTCATCCACACAGGCCACCTGGTCCGACCGCTCGTGGTCGACGACGCAGCCGGCGTCGTCGCGGCCATCATGGTCGCCGCGGCATCCGACGGCGCACCGGCCGACGGGGTCGATGCGGTGATCGACAGAATGTAGCGTCAGCTCTTCCGGAAGTCGTCCGTCAGCGTGCCGTAGGAGAGTGTCTCGGCCTCATGGCCGGACTCGCGCCACGTCTCGGCCAGCGCCGCGTCGTACCAGGCGCGCATGGCAGGCAGGGCGAGCATGCGCTCGACATAGGCCGAGGACCGGCCACCGAAGTCGAGCCCGTAGGTCTGGGCGCGGAATACCACCGGCGCGTAGAAGGCGTCGGCGCCGGTGAACGCGCCGCCGGCGAGGAATGGGCCGCCGAAGCGCGTCAGCCCCTCGTTCCAGATCTCGCCGACACGCGCGATATCGGCGTGCAGCGCCGGCGGGGTCTCATGAAGGCGGACGCGGATGCCGCAACTCATGCCGCACATGTTGCGCAACGTCTGGAAACTCGAATGCATCTCGGCGGCGATCGAGCGCGCGAAGGCGCGGGCCACCGGGTCGGACGGCCAGACCCCCGGATGCCGCTCGGCCAGGTATTCGACGATCGCCAGCGAATCCCAGACCGGCAGACCATCGTCGTTCAGGCAGGGCACGCGGCCGGTCGGGGAGAACGGCCGGTAGGTCGAATAGCTCGGCCCCGCCGGGAAGGGTATCTGCCTCTCGCGGAACGGAATACCCAGCGCCGTCATAAGCACCCACGGACGGAGCGACCAGGACGAATAGTTCTTGTTGGCGATCAGCAGTTCGTACATGCGTTCAGCTCCGCTGTGCGCTCAGCATCGACCATGTGTAGACGACCAACCCGGTCCATATCAGCACGAAGGCCGCGAGCTTGGTGGCGCTGAACGGCTCGTCGAAGATGAAGACCGCGATGACGAAGATCATCGACGGCGCGATGTACTGCATCAGGCCGATGGTGGAGAGCTTCAGCAGCTTCGCGCCGTTCGCGTACAGGATCAGAGGGACCGCGGTCACAAGGCCGCAGCCGAGCAGCAGCCAGGTGTCCGTCGCGCCCGTCGAAACGAAATGGCCGGCACCGCTCCATTGCAGCCAGACCGAATAGGCCAGCGCCGGGACGAACAGGATCAGCACCTCAAGGAAGAAGCCCTGTGCCGGGCCGATCGGAAGCGCGCGCTTGGCGAGCGCGTAGAACCCCCAGGTGACGGCAAGGCCGATCGACACCCATGGCAGGCCGCCGGCCTCCCATGTGAGCAGCCCGACGGCCGCGGCCGCGAGCGCGATCGCCGCGATCTGCCAGCGGTTCAGCTTCTCACCCAGCACAACGGCGCCTAGGAAGATCGAGAAAAGCGGATTGATATAGTAGCCGAGCGCCGTCTCCAGCGCCCGGTCGACCGAGATCGCCCAGACGTAGATGCCCCAGTTGATCGAGATGAGTGCGGCGGTCAGCGCGCCCATCGCCAACGTGCGCGGCGAACGTACGGCGGTCCGGATGTCGGACGTCCGCCCGAGCCACAAGAGCAGGATCCCGGCGACCGGCAGAGACCAGATCACGCGATGCGCCACGACCTCCGCCGACGGGATGTGCCCCACGGCCTTCATGTAGAAGGGCAGGAACCCCCACAGCAGGTAGGCCGAAAGCGCGTAGATAAAGCCCTTGAAGGCCGGATCGGAGGTGTTTTCAGTCATGTCCGTCTGGATCGCCATGGCCCGTCATGCGCCCGCCGGGCACGCATGACCATCCAATTGTTCTGATGGGCAGGTCCAGTTTCGGTGATGGACTGCCCGGCTCTACTCGGCGGCGACGAGGCCCGCCATCTCACGGTTCTTCATCAGCTTGTAGACGATCGAGTCCATCAGCGCCTGAAACGAGGCGTCGATGATGTTGTCGGAGACGCCGACCGTCCACCAGCGCGCGCCCGTGCCGTCATGCGACTCGATCAGCACACGGGTGATCGCCTCCGTGCCGCCGTTGAGGATACGCACCTTGTAGTCGGCGAGTTCCAGGTCGGCGATCTCGTGCTGGAACTTGCCGAGGTCCTTGCGCAGCGCGATGTCGAGCGCGTTGACCGGGCCGTGGCCCTCCGCCACCGACATCTTCTCGTCGCCGTCGACGATCACCTTGACGATGGCCTCGGAGACGGTCTTGAGGATGCCATTGGCGTCGAAGCGGCGCTCTACCATGCAGCGGAAGGACGTGACCCGGAAGAACTCCGGCACGGAGCCCAGCATGGAGCGGGCAAGCAAGTCGAAGCTCGCGTCGGCGCCCTCGTAGGCATAACCCTGCGCCTCGCGCTCCTTGACGACGGCGATGAGCGAATCCAGCCGGTGGTCGTCGCGCGGCACGTCGATGCCGCGCCGCTTCAGCTCGGCGATGAAATTGGCCTTGCCGCCCTGGTCGGAGACCATGACGCGGCGGCGGTTGCCCACGCTTTCCGGCGGCACGTGTTCGTAGGTCGCCGGCTCCTTGACCAGAGCCGAGGCATGGATGCCCGCCTTGGTGGCGAAGGCCGACGCGCCGACATAGGGCGCCTGCGCTTCGGGTGCGCGGTTGAGCAATTCGTCGAAGCGCCGCGACAGGCGCGTGAGACCTGCCAGCGCATCCTCTGACAGCCCCGTCTCGAAGCGGTCGGCATAGGCCGGCTTCAGCATCAGCGTCGGGATCAGCGTGACGAGGTTCGCATTACCGCAGCGTTCGCCGATACCGTTCAGGGTGCCCTGGATCTGCCGCGCGCCCGCCTCGACGGCGGCAAGCGAGTTGGCAACCGCCTGGCCCGTATCGTCATGGGCATGGATGCCGAGCCTCTCGCCAGGAATGCCCGCCGCGATCACCCTCGATACGATCGCGCGGACCTCCGATGGCTGCGTGCCGCCATTGGTGTCGCACAGCACCACCCAGCGCGCGCCTGCGTCATGCGCGGCCCTGGCGCAGGCCAGCGCGTAATCCGGATTGGCCTTGAAGCCATCGAAGAAGTGTTCGCAGTCGACCATCGGCTCCTTGCCGGCGGCGGCCGCCGCCTCGACCGAGGCGCGGATGGCGTCGACATTCTCCTCGTTGGTGCAGCCGAGCGCAACGCGGACGTGATAGTCCCAGCTCTTGGCGACGAAGCAGATCGCGTCCGCCTTCGCCTGCACCAATGCAGCGAGGCCGGGGTCATTGGAGGCCGAGACGCCGACGCGCTTGGTCATGCCGAAGGCGACAAAGCGCGACCGCGTCGTTCGCTTGCGCTGGAAGAACGCGGTGTCGGTCGGGTTGGCGCCGGGATACCCGCCCTCGACATAGTCCATGCCGAAGTCGTCCAGCATGCCGGCAATCGCGATCTTGTCCTCGACGGAAAAGTCGATGCCGGGCGTCTGCTGGCCGTCACGCAATGTCGTGTCGAACAGGAAAATCCGCTCTCTTCCGGTCATTCAGCACCTTTGTGTCGCGCGACGGATTCCTTGCTTTGTCCGTCCTCGCACGCTTCGCGGCTGCGGGCGGGCGGGTCACGCAATGTCGTGTCGAAGGGGGAGAGGCGGTCGCGTTGCATCATGCCTTCCCTGCAAACCTGTCCGTCGCCCGGATCAGCCGGTCGAGGATGCCGGGTTCGGAAAACGCGTGACCCGCGCCTTCGATCAGGTGGAAATCGGCGTCCGGCCACGCCTTGTGCAGTTGCCACGCATATTTCGCCGGGCACGGCATGTCGTAGCGGCCATGGACGATGATGCCGGGAATGCCCTTCAGCCTGTCAGCGTCGCGCAGGAGCTGGCCTTCCTCAAACCAGCCGCCATGCACGAAGTAGTGGTTCTCGATGCGCGCGAAGGCGATGGCGAAATCGTCCTCGCCGAACTTGCCGCTGGTCTCGGGCTCGGGCAGCAGCGTGATCGTCTCGCCTTCCCACAGGCTCCACGCCCGTGCGCACTCGATCTGCGCCTTGCGGTCGGTGCCGGTCAGGCGCTTGCGGTAGGCGGCCATCATGTCGCCCCGCTCGGCGACCGGGATCGGCGCCTGGAAGCGCTCCCACTTGTCCGGGAACATCTCGGAGACCCCGAACTGATAGTACCAGTCGAGCTCGGCCTTCGTTACCGTGTAGATGCCGCGGAGCAAAAGCTCGCTCACCCGCTGAGGATGCATCTCGGCATAGGCAAGCGCGAGCGTCGAGCCCCAGGACCCGCCGAACACCTGCCACTTCCCGAAGCCGAATTTCTCCCGCAGCCGCTCGATGTCGGCGACGAGGTGCCATGTCGTGTTGGCGTCGAGCGAGGCGTGCGGCGTGGACTTGCCGCAGCCGCGCTGGTCGAAGAGGATCACGTCGTAGAGCTTCGGATCGAAGACGCGGCGCTGCTTCGGCGACGTGCCGCCACCCGGCCCACCATGCAGGAAGACGGCAGGCTTCGCGCCTTTCGTGCCGACGCGCTCCCAATAGATCGTGTGGCCGTCGCCGACATCCATGAAGCCGGTCTCGAACGGCTCGATCTCGGGATAGAAGGTGCGCAGAGCCATCAGCCTCTTCCCTCAGGCGGCCAGGTTTCCGTGTCGTGATCGGGATGCTGGTAGGATTCCAGCTCGAACAGGTAGCTGCCGGCGTCCATGTCCTCGAGAGTATCCTTGCCGGGCAGGGCCGGTACGACGTCGACATAGGGCAGCCTGGCTTCCGTGCCCCACTGGATCGTCGGCGCGATCTCCTCCGGCTTGTCGAAGGCGGCGATCGTCAGCGCGATGCCATCAGGCGCCTCGAAGGTCAGTGGCGTGCCGCAATCGGCGCAGAAGCCGCGATGCGAATGGCTCGACGACTGAAAGCGCTTCGGCTCGCCGCGAGTCCATTCGAGTTTCGCGCCTCTGACCGACACCAGCGGCAGATAGAAGTTTCCCGCCGCCTTCTGGCACATGCGACAATGGCAGACCGAGGCATCGCCCAGCGCGCCCTCGACGCGGAAGCGTACCGCGCCGCACTGGCAGCCACCCGAATATCTCGGTCTGTTGTCGAGGCTCATAATCCTATTCCGGCCTGTGGCAGACCGCCTCGACATTGTTGCCGTCGGGGTCGAAGACGAAGGCGCCGTAATAATGCTCGTGATAGTGCGGCCGCGGCCCCGGCGCGCCATTGTCGCGTCCGCCGGCCTTGATCGCGGCGGCATAGAACGCATCGACCTGGGCGCGGTTCTCCGCGACGAATGCGTAGTGGCGGCCGGGGCCTGTCTCGCCCTCGTTGAGCCAGAAGTCCGGCTTCGCGCGGCCATAGCCGCCGACCTTCACGCCGCCGGTGTGTTCGGGCGGGACGACATAGAGCATCCTGATGCCCATCGGCGCAAACGCCGCGTCGTAGAAGGCGGTGGATCTCGTCCAGTCGGAAACGGGGATGCCGGTATGGTCGATCATGGATGGTGCTCCTGCGTTGCGGGAGCCGGCACCATAGTCTGTTCCGGGGAAGCGAGACCCGCCGCGATGACGATATGCTGACACCCGCTGTCGGCATGATGCATTGCCGGCGATCGGTGGCCAGGCTCCCTCACCGCTTCACCTCCCATGTCGTCACACGCTCGCCCGTCGTCGAGTCCTTGCCGTCCTTGAGCTGGATCCCCTGAGCGAGCAGCTCGTCGCGGATGCGGTCGGCTTCCTTCCAGTTTTTCGCAGCAATGTAGGAGAGGCGATCGGCAAGAATTGTCTCTATCTCAGCAGTATTGATCCCCCGAGACTTCGCCGATATACCCTTTACCAAACTCGCCAAATAATCCTTCGCCGCTTGCATATTGGAGAACCCAGAGAGCCGAGCATATTCATCGTCTGCCAAATCAAATCGTTGCTGCGCAAACGCGATAGCGGTACCGAGGGTGCAGACGTCAGCGGCGAATTTTCGGAGTTGTTCTCTTCCCGCTTTAGCATAATTTTCTTGTCTTGTTATGTAGGCAATCGCTGCTGGCGTATTCACATCATCGCAGAGAATTTCTATCAGCTCATTGCTCGGGTTACCTTTTATCTCGCTAAGACTAAGCTCCCCGAGCAAGTTCCACCAAACTCTGAGCTTAGCTTCAGCCTCCATCAGACGAGCTGCACTAAAGTCGATCGGCTCGCGGTAATGGGTCATCAGCATGGCCAGCCGAAGCACCTCGCCCGGCCACTTCCGACCGCCGAATTTTTCGGTCTCCAAGAGTTCGTGGATGGTGACGAAGTTGCCGTCCGACTTCGACATCTTGCGGCCTTCGACCTGCAGGAAGCCGTTGTGCATCCAGACGTTGGCCATCACGTCCGTGCCGTGGGCGCAGCGCGACTGGGCGATCTCGTTCTCGTGGTGCGGGAAGATCAGGTCGAGCCCGCCGCCATGGATGTCGAAGACCTCGCCCAGATAGGCGGCCGACATGGCCGAGCATTCGATGTGCCAGCCGGGGCGGCCCCTGCCCCACGGGCTCGTCCAGCCCGGCTCCTCGGGCGAAGATGCCTTCCAGAGCACGAAGTCGCCGGGGTTCTTCTTGTGCGCCTCGACTTCGACACGTGCGCCCGCCTGCTGCTCATCGAGGTTGCGGCGCGACAGGCGTCCGTAGTCAGGCATGGAGGCCGTATCGAACAGCACCTCGCCCGACGCCTCGTAGGCGTTGCCGCGCTCGATCAGTTTCTGGATCAGCGAGGTCATGTCGGCGCGGCCGTCGGGACGCGGCTGCACGAACTCGGTGGCCCGCGGCTGATGCGTCGGATCGAGGCAGCCCAGCGCATTAACGTCCTTCTGGTACTGCTCGTAGGTCGTCTCGGTGACCTTGCGGATCGCCTGGTTCAGCGTCAGGCGGCCGGCGTCGATCTCGGCCCCGAAGTCGCGCAGCGCCCGCGCGTTGATCTTGTCGTCCACGTCGGTGATGTTGCGGACGTAGGTGACATGGCTTTCACCGTAGGTGTGCCGCAGCAGCCGGAACAGCACGTCGAAGACGATCGCCGGCCGGGCGTTGCCGATATGCGCGTAGTCGTAGACGGTCGGACCGCAGACATACATGCGCACATTCGCCGGATCGATCGGAGAAAACTCCTCCTTCGCCCGCGTCAGCGTGTTGTAGAGCCTGAGCCCCTGCGTCGCCGCCATGAAAATCCCCTGGCCGGCTGGCCGGGGCGTTTGGCACTCTTTGGTGAGAAGGCGAAAACGTCCGGACCAGCGATTGCGCTAGCCGATAATGCAGATGCCGATAATGGCGAAAGCCGTTTTCATCGCGAGCCTTATCGCCTCCCGGGGCCCAAAGCGTCAAGCGCGATGTGGCGATACGGTCCCGCGAACCGGGCAACACCGTCCGGAAACAATGCCATGGGAGATGACGCAGCGTCGCCCGGTGTCGGAATCGCCGCGCCGGGACCAAGCAAGATTCGATTAAACATGTCGCAAACGCAGAAGGGCGGAAAGACGAAGATTGTCCGGCGACCTCACGATTTGGTCACAATCGGACACCATCTGCGCCGCCTCGCATAACATACCAAGGGAAGAGACAATGCCTGCCACCAAGAGCGAAGCCCAGCGCACCGACAAGGCGTCGCAGCTCGCAACCAAGTACCGCGCCATCGGCAACGCCGCCGTGGTCGCCGCGCTGATGGCGATCAAGCGCAAGCCGGCAAAGGCCGCGCCGAAGGCCGCCTGAAAGGCCGAAGACGCGGGTCAGGCCGAGAGGCCGACCCGCCCCGTAACGAAATCGTAGATCGACCGGCGGATATCCTGGTCCCGAAGCTTGGCGACGGGAAGGTAGAACACCAGGTCCGTGCCCTTGGCGAGCGTGATGATCCCGTCGCGCTCCTCCACGCGGTCGAAGGCGCTCCAGAGAAAGCGCTCGAAGTCGCCGCCGGATATGGCGGTCAGCGCCTTCTGGTCGAAACCGAATGTCTTGCGGCCTGCCCGCACGTCGGGATAGACGCGCGCCGCGCCTGCGACGGTGGCGGCGATCGCCTTGCCCTCGTCGGCCGTCAGCTCGACGGAAAATTCCTTGATCATGGTCCGCACCCCCAAAATGCGCGGGGTGGAAGCTAGGCCGGCAGCGACTTACAGCAGCTTAAGCTGGCCATCGTCGGCAGCAGGCTTCTGCGGCTTTGGTTGACCGGCGGTAACCGGCGCGGGCTCGACAACCGCCATACGGTCCTGGATGTCGGGGCCGGTGTTGGCTACCTTGTTGACCTTGTCGGAAACCGGGATCGCCTCGAAGAAGTCCGGCTCGACGGGCCGCAACAGGTCGGCGACGTCGCGCGGTTCATGGCTGTGGCAGTCCAGCCAGCGTGCGAAGTCCCGCGGCCTGATCACTACAGGCATCCGATCATGGATCGAGGCGATCGCCGCGTTCGCGTCGGTGGTCAGGATCGCGCCGGTGTCGATCTCCGACCCGCCGGGCTCGGCCCAGGTTTCCATCAGGCCGCCGAAAGCCACGACCCCGCCGTCGCGCGGCCGGATGTAATAGGCTTGGCCGGTTTTCTTCGCGGCGCGTTTCCATTCGTAGAAGCCGGTGGCGGGAATGAGGATCCGGCGGTGGCGCATCGCGTTGCGGAACGTCGCCTTCTCGGCCGCCGTCTCCGAACGAGCATTGATCAGCAGCGGCAGCGACTTCGGGTCCTTCGACCAGGCCGGGATGAACCCCCAGCGCAGAAGGACCGCCTGCCGGTCAGGCAGGTTGGAGCCCGGCTCGCGCCTAGGACCAGAGACAACGCCGAGGATCGGCTGCGTCGGCGCTATGTTGAACCGGGGCGCAAACATCTCGGGCGTGATGATCCCGAAGGCCTCGACCATGTCCTCGGCTGTGCCGTCCAGCGCAAAACGTCCGCACATCCATCGCTTCCCTTCCGCTCGGCACGAAGATAGGGGTCGGAGCGACGACAGGCCAGCGGCGGAGACGACATTGCAGGACGACATCCCCGCCGTCTCCGTGGCGCTGAGGCGCGGCGACAGGCTGCTGCTCGTGCTGCGCGGGCGCGCGCCGTCGAAGGGCATGTGGGCCTTTCCCGGTGGGCGCGTGGAAGCCGGCGAAACCGACGAAGACGCAGCGATCCGCGAGATGTTCGAGGAGACGGCCATTGCGATCGCAGATCCGGTCTTCCTGCGCGCCTGGCGGCTCGATCCCGCGACACAAGGCGCGCCGGCCTATCGCCTGCACGTCTTCGGCGCGACATGGACAGGCGGCGAACCCGTCGCAGGCGACGACGCCGAGGACGCACGCTTCCTGACGCTGGCCGAGATGCATGCACTGCCCGTGACGCGCTCGGTGATGGAAATGGCCCGGGACATTCTGCAAAGCGACATCCTTAACGGCCAGCTGCCGGCCGGTTAGCCATGTTTGGAGCCGACCCCTGCGTCGCCTTGCGGCGGACAAAATCATTCGCGAAAAGAACGCCATGCGCAGAACCGCTCTCGCCCTGCTCGTCCTGGCCGCCGTGCTTCCCGCGCGCGCCGCCGAGGCGCCGTACGAGCCGCGGCTGATGCGCCTGGCCGAGGTGCTCGGCTCGCTTCACTACCTGCGCAACCTCTGCGGCGAGACCGGCACACAGTGGCGCGACCAGATGGAGAAGCTGATTACCGTGGAAAACCCTGACGCACAGCGGCGGGCGCGATTCGTGGCAAGCTTCAACCGCGGCTACCGCTCGTTCGACGGCGTCTATGTAAGCTGCACCGCCTCGGCTACCGAGGCGATCAGCCGCTACATGAAGGAAGGCGAGGAACTGACGCGCGAAATCGCCACGCGGTTCGGAAATTAACCGTGACGACAGCTCGTTAGCCAAGCATTTACTTTTTTTGGGATCGAGCGCGTACAGGTGGAAACGCGTGTGCTACAACTCTTAACGGGACCTTAACGGGAACATTCAAAGTTGATCCAAACTATCCGGATCAGCGCTTGGACAGGGTGAAGTGCAGATGGACCGCGGCTTGAATGAGATCGATGCCCTCGTGCGCGAAGAGAAGCGCCTGACGGCCATCGAGAGTCACTCCGAGGCCTGGGCCGAGGGACTGTCCGCCGGCATCGAGCCCGACATCATCGCCGAGGCCGCACTCGTTACCGCGTTCGAGGAAATCCTCCGCGCCGATGGCGAGACGGCGGCCCTGGCCCTGCTGGACCGCATGCGCGAGAAGGTCATCGCCGGCGAGTTCGCGCCTTTCCTTCGCCGTCATTAGGGCCTTCCCCTTTTTCGTGTATGATCCGCCAGGGCGGCAGCGGAGCCGTCGCACGAGGACCGACACGCCGATGCCGATCCCGACCTTGATTTTCCAGCTCGTCACGCGGACGCTAGTGGCCGCCGTCCTTTGCTCCCCGATGCTTCTGGGCGCAGCCATTCGGCCCGCGTTCGCGCTGAGCGAGATTCCGCAGGAAGAAGTTTCGCCCGCGCCTGCCGACGGGCCGATCGAGAAGCTGCCGCTGCCACCGGTCGGCACCGTGCCGCAGCCGGACCCCGTCACGCCGCCCAGCGGCGCCACCGATTCACCGCCGCCGACCGAGCCGACGCAGGAGCGCCAGATGCTCCCCGAGGCGACACCGCCGGAGGAGCCGGCGCAACAGGAAGAGGCAACCCCCGACGTCGATCCCGACGCCCCGGTGCCGGAGATCGTCTACGACATCTCCAGGCTGCCCGAGCCCGTGCGCCGCATGCGCGACCTGATAGTCGAGGCCGCCAAGTCGGGCGAACTGGAAAAGCTCAGGCCGCTGATCGGTACCGGCGACAGCGCCACGCAGCTGACATTCGGCGACTACGAGGGCGATCCGCTCGAATTCCTGAAGCAGACCTCGGCCGACGGCGAAGGCCAGGAGATCCTCGCGATCCTCGAGGAAGTGCTTTCCGCCGGCTTCGTGCATGTCGAGGCGGGCAAGGCGGAAGAACTCTACATCTGGCCGTATTTCGCCGCCGTGCCGCTGGACAAACTGACCCCGCCGCAAAAGGTCGAGCTGTTCAAGATCGTCACTTCCGGCGAATACGAAGAAATGCTGGCCTACGGCGCCTACAATTTCTACCGCGCCGGCCTGACGCCGCAGGGCGAGTGGGTGTTCTTCATCGCTGGCGATTGAAACCGGAGCGCCCTTCGGCCCTGCTTCGCCGTGCGAGCGCTAGCGAGACAACGCCTCCTGGAATTCCACCGCCCTGCCTCCGCCTGGCCCGACGATCGCGCCGTCCCACATCACCCGCCTGCCGCGAATGATCGTGCCCACAGGCCAGCCGGTAACCTGCCTGCCGTGATGAGGCGTCCAGCCGGCCTTGGATCCCTGCTGCGCGTTGGTGATGGTCTCCTGCCGCTTGAGATCGACGATGGCGAAGTCGGCATCCCAGCCGGCCGCGATCCGCCCCTTCCTCGCGATCCCGAAGAGCCGCTGCGGGCCGTGGCTCGTCAGATCGACCAGTCGCTCAAGCGTCAGCCGCCCGGCGTTCACATGGTCAAGCATCACCGGCAGCAGCGTCTGGACACCCGTCATTCCCGATGGGGACGCCGGATAGGCCTTCGCCTTTTCCTCGAGCGTGTGCGGCGCGTGATCCGAGCCCAGAACGTCGACTATGCCGTTGGCGATGCCCTTCCAGATGCCGTCGCGGTGGCGGGCGGCGCGCATCGGCGGGTTCATCTGGACGAGCGTACCCAGCCGCGCATAGTCATCGGCCGTCAGCGTCAGATGATGAGGGGTCGCCTCGCAGGAGGCGACGTCCTTCTGACCTTCGAGGAAGTCGATCTCCTCTGCCGTCGAGATATGCAGCACGTGAATGCGCGCCCTCGCCCGACGCGCCACGCCGACGAGGCGCTCGGTGCATTGGAGCGCGGCGATCTCGTCGCGCCATACCGGATGGGAGGCCGGGTCGCCCTCGACGCGTTCGCCCAGCCTCTCGCGCAGCCGGAACTCGTCCTCGGAATGGAAGGCGGCGCGCCGGCGCGTATTCTTCAGGATGGAGAACACGCCGTCGTCGTCCTCGACCAGCAGATCCCCGGTCGACGATCCCATGAACACCTTGATGCCCGCCGCGCCCGGCAGCCGCTCCAGTTCGCCGACGTCCCTGGCGTTGTCGCGCGTGCCGCCCACCCAGAAGGCGAAATCGCAATGCATTCGGTTCGTCGCGCGCGAAACCTTGTCGGCCAGCGCCGCCTCGCTCGTCGTCAGCGGCTTGGTGTTGGGCATCTCGAAGACGGCGGTGACGCCGCCAAGCACCGCGGCGCGCGACCCTGTTTCAAGGTCTTCCTTGTGTTCAAGGCCGGGCTCTCGGAAATGGACCTGGCTGTCGATCACGCCCGGCAGCACGTGGAGCCCGCGAACGTCGATCGTCTCGGCGGCGCCGGCGCCCGCAAGGTCGCCGATCGCGGCGATGCGACCCGCGATGACCCCGATGTCGCGGACACCGACTCCGTCCTGATTGACCACGGTGCCGCCGTTCAGGATCAGATCGTAGGTCCGTGACATGCGTCCCGCCCTTGCCGGTGTTCGGTCGCGGGCTTACGTAATGGCCCCGCCCAACGCAAGCCCGGAGACCGCCTTGCCCGTCGTGCACCTCACCGGTCGGTCGCTCGTCACCGTCTCGGGCCCGGACGCGCGAGAATTCCTCCAAAATCTCATCACGACGGACCTCTCGACGCTTGGACACAACGAGGCGCGCGCCGGCGCGCTACTCGCGCCACAAGGCAAGATCCTGTTCGACTTCCTCGTATCCCTCGCCGGCGACGAGGCGGTCGTCCTCGAATGCCGGACCGAGATCGCCGACGATCTGGTGCGCCGGCTGACGCTCTACAAACTTCGGGCAAAGGTCACGATTACAACGCAGGATCAGCAGGTTATCGCCGTACGCTTCAACCCCGATTCCGAGACTTCGGAATCTGATTCAAGACGCTCACCTGCTGATTCAACGGCTTCAGGTTCCGATTCAGGCTGGGTCGCCGATTCCCGTTTTGCCGCACCGGCGACGGTGGCGCGCCGGTATGGCGCAGCGCTGCCAATGACTGCTTCCGAGACGGACTGGACCGGTTTCCGCATCGCCCATGGCGTCGCCGAAAGCGGCGTCGACTACGCGCTGGGTGACGCCTTCCCGCATGACGTGCTGCTCGACCAGACCAACGGCGTCGGATTCAAAAAGGGCTGCTATGTCGGCCAGGAAGTCGTTTCGCGGATGCAGCACCGCGGGACCGCGCGCCGACGCGTGCTCGTTGTTGCCGGCGGCGCCGACCTGCCACCGACCGGAACCGACATCACCGCCGATGGCCGCAGCATCGGCACCATCGCCTCGGTGCTCGGGCGCCACGGCCTCGCCGTCGCGCGCATCGACAAGGTGAAGGCGGCGATGGACGCCGGCACGCCGATCCTGACTGGCGGCGTGGCACTCTCGCTTGCCATTCCGCCCGGTGCCCGGTTCGTCTTCCCCGAGTCCGCCGGCGCGGAAGACGCCTGATGGTCGACAGAGCCGGATCGCCGCCGCGCGCCTGGCAGCGCATGCTGTCGGGACGGCGTCTCGACCTGCTCGACCCGTCGCCCCTGGACATCGAACTCGCCGACATCGCGCACGGGCTGGCGAGGGTCGCGCGCTGGAATGGACAGACGTCTGGCCAGCATGCGTTTTCGGTGGCCCAGCATTCGCTGCTGGTCGAGGCGATCTTCTGCCGCGTCGTGACCGACGCGCCGGCCGACGCCCGGCTTGCCGCCCTCCTTCACGACGCGCCTGAATACGTGATCGGGGACATGATCTCGCCGTTCAAGGCGGTGGTCGGCGGCGGATACAGGGAAGTGGAAGGAAGACTGCAGAAGGCCATCCATCTGCGCTTCGGACTCCCCGCCGAGTTGCCCGCCGCCGTAAAGGCCCAGATCAAGCGAGCAGACCAGGTCGCTGCCTATTTCGAGGCGACGATGCTGGCAGGCTTTTCGACCGACGAGGCGACCAGATTTTTCGGGAGACCACGGAGTTTCTCGCCCGAGGGTCTCGATCTCTCACCGCGACCCGCGACCAAGGTACAGCGGGAGTTCGTTGCACGCTTCGCAGCGATCGAACGCGGACTCGACGGGCCTACTTCCTCGACGGCTCGAGGCGGTCGAGGAACCACTGCGTAAGCCGCACCCAGACGTCGTCCTTCTCGCCGGAATCCTCCCAGCCGTGATCCAGGTTGGGATTGTCGTTCACCTCGATGACGAAGACGCCGTCCTTGGTCTCCTTCAGGTCGACGCCGTAAAGCCCGTCGCCGATGCAGCGCGCCGCACGGACGGCAGTGTCGACCACCAGCGGCGGCGCCTCCTTCAGCGTGAAGGTCTTGATGCCGCCCTGGTCGGGCTTGCCGTTGGCCTTGTGGTTGACGATCTGCCAGTGCTTCTTGGCCATCAGGTAGTGGACCGCGAACAGCGGCTGGCCGCCCAGCACGCCGACCCGCCAGTCGTATTTCGTCGGCAGGAACTTCTGCGCGATGATGAGGTCCGAATCCTCAAGCCACGCCGTGGCGATCTCCTTCAGTTCTGCCACGCTCTCCGCCTTCTTCACGCCGCGCGAAAAGGCGCTGTCAGGGATCTTCAGGACAAGCGGAAAGCCCAGCGTGTCGGCCGCAACTTCGAAGTCCGACGGGCCGGCGATCATCACGCTCGGCGGCACCGGCACCTTGTTGAAGGCCATCAGTTCGTTCAGGTAGACCTTGTTGGTGCAGCGGATCATCGACAGCGGGTCGTCGATGACCGGCATACCTTCCTGCTGCGCGCGGCGCGCGAAGCGGTAGGTGTGGTTCGAGATCGACGTCGTCTCGCGGATGAAAAGCGCGTCGTAGTTGGCGAGCTTCGGCAGATCCTTGCGGGTGATCGGCTCGACTTCGACGCCCATCTTGTCGGCGATCTTCGCCCAGTGGCGAAGCGACTGCACTTCCGAGGGTGGCAGCTCCTCGTTCGGGTCAATGAGGGTCGCAAAGGTATACCTAGCCGGCGTGCGCGATTTGGAGTCGCGCCATTCCCGGCCGGTGTAGGTGTCTAGGCAGACGACGAAGCGCTTCTCTTCGGCCGGCGTCATGCGCGACAGCGGCAGGAAGCCGATCTTCTTGATCGACGCCCATTCGCCGTTGTCGGCGATGGTGACTTCCAGCGCCGGTGCTCGGAACCAGTCGAACAAATCGCGGGAGAAGCGGTCCCATGCCTTGCCCGGACCGATGCCGAAGAAGATCGCCACCTTGGACGGGAAGATGCCGCCGAGATCCTTGCGGCACTTGTTGAGCGTCTGTTCCAGCTCGGGCAGCGCGTGCTCGTAGAGCTTGCGCTCCGACAGGTCGATCATGGTCTCGACGGACGGGATGACCCGGTGGCCGCGCGCGCCGGCGAGCAGCGACGCATAGTATCCACGGCTTTGGTAGCCGTAATTGTTCGACAGGTTGATGACGTGCGGCCGCTGTCCACGGAAGAGGCCGGGATGGGCGAGATAGTCGCGGTTGCTGATGATCTTGTGCGGCGTCGCGACAGGGTCGATGTCGTTGATCCGACCTACGAGGACGACCCAGAAAGCCATGTCCTGACTATCTCACGGATTGCCGATGGTGCCGAACGGCCCGATGCCGGTTTCGTTCCCTCGGCGGCTGCCGCCCGGGATTGAGCGGCGAAGCGGTCTAGACGATTTTCGGTCGCGGTTGAAGGAGGCTTAAGCTCACCGCATCGAAAATAGAAACGAGCGAACTCGCCCGACGTTCAACGCCTCCCGGTCGTCGCGATCGCATCGGCAGGCTTCAGGTATTTGATGCAGGCGGCCCCGTCGGGATAGTAGTCCGGTACGCTCCTGTAAGGCGCATAGCCGAGGCGCGCGTAGCGTTCCTTCAGCTTTTCGTTGTCGGCCCGCACCTCGCACTGGACGCCAAGCCCGCGCCTGGCCGCCTCAGCCTCGATCCCCTCGAAAAGCAGCTTGCCATAATCGCCCCGCTGGACGTCCGGCGCCACGGCAAGCGAATAGAAGCGCATCGCACCACGCCCCTTCTGGAGCAGTCCAAGCGCATAGCCGGTGACAAGGCCCGTTTCGCCAGTCGTGACAAGGAATACGGAGCGCGGGCTCGATAGATGAAACCGCAGCTGGCGCGGCGACATGGCATCATATCGCGGCGGCACGAAACAGGCCCGCTCGATGTCCATCAGTCGCTCGAAGTCACCCTTCCGGGCGCGCCGCAACGGCATTCATTCCTCCCGCAGAATCCAGGATCATGTCTCCTGCCCGGCGAGAATCTGGCGCCAGGCATCGCGGGCCACCCCGCTCATTCGCTCATCCGGGAGCGTCCCCACGATCGCGCAGCCAAATCCCTTGTCGAACCACCAGATGGCGGTCGTGCCGTCACCTGTCGACTGGTACTTGCCCCAGCTCTTCGGCGTGAGGCTGGGCGTCAGATAGATCGACACGCGCGCGCCGGACGGATCCTCGTAGAGCAGCAGCGCCGCGACGCCGTCGGCGGTGGGCAGCAGACGTCCGCCGAGCAGCTGGAACCGCTCGGCGCCGAGGTCCGGAAGGACGAGCGCGATCCCGGTGCGATTCGAGAGCCAGGTCTGGAGGTGATCGCGCTCATCCACGGCAACCTCGACCGCGTGGCGCCGCTCGGCGGAATAGACAGCGTGGGCGGCGATGGCGCCCTCGGCCAGCCGGTCACCCTCGGTTTCGCGGAAGCCGATGCGCGTGAGGCCGACGCCGTAGCCAAGACCGATGCCAACGGCGAAAAGCGCCGCAGCGGCCAGCGCCTGACGCCGGCGAAGGAACCAGCTGGGCTTCGCCACCTCGCTGCTCATGAGGTCACGCATGCCGGCCGGAACAGCCTCCGAGGCGATGCCGGCCAGCGCGTCGCGCAGCCGGTCGCGGTCATTGGCAAAACGCTGGCCCTGGGCCTTGCGGTCGGGATTGGCGTCGAGCCAGGCCTCGAAGGCGATGCGCTCGTCCTCCGGCAACTCGCCATCGAGGCCGAGATGAATGTCGCGTTCGGTGAAGTCGCGCGGGCTCATCGCTCGACCACCTTCAGCGTGCGCCGCCGATGGGCGTCGTCGAGCAACGCCTTCAGTTCCTCACGGCCACGGGCAATCCGCGACATCAGCGTTCCTGCCGGCACGCCGAGGATGTTGGCCGCTTCCGCATAGGAAAAGCCTTCGACCGAAACCATCAGGAGCGCCGCGCGGCGGTCGGCGCTGATCGCCTGCAGCGCGTCGATGACCTCACGAGACGCGACTGTCTCGAACTGGCTGGCGGGCTCGGCAACACGCTCGGCCGCCTCCGGCGCGGACACGATCGTCTCGGCCCTCCGTCGCGACTGGCGCATCTGGTCTATGAACAGATGGTGCATGATCGTGAACAGCCAACGGCGCGGATTCTCGCCGGAGCGCCAGTTGTCGAGACGCGACAGCGCCCGCTCGAGGCAGTCCTGCACGAGATCGTCGGCCTGGTCACGGTCGCGCAGCAGGGCGCGCGCATATCGTCGCAAACGCGGTATTTCCACCAGGATCGCCGTCTTCTTGTCTTCGACCACGCGTTCCGCCAATGCAGGCGCGCTTCCTCCGAGGCGCCGGCGACACTCTAGCGCACAACGCGCGGGCGCGTGAATTCTTCCCAGACCGATCAACTGCCTGAAATCAGAGCGTGCCGCATCAATCCGGCTGAACAATCGATGCGCGCATTTGATTTGTCGGGTACATCGCGAACCTGTTAAGCATTGAACAGTTCCGACAACGGATACCTCCCATGACCAGCATAGCCGCCCCCGTTTCGCAGTCGCGCCTGCCGTGGCTCATCATCATCTGCGGCTGCCTGATCGCCGCGCTGACCTTCGGGCCGCGCTCGGCCATGGGCTTCTTCCAGCTGCCGATGCTGGCCGAGAAGGGCTGGGACCGCACGACGTTCGGCCTCGCAATGGCCATCCAGAACCTCGCCTGGGGATTCGGCACGCCGGTCTTCGGCGCCCTGGCCGACAAGTACGGCACATGGCGCGTGCTCGCATTGTCGGGCATCATGTATGCGTCCGGCCTCGTGCTGATGGCCTACTCGACGACACCGGGCATGCTGCATCTGGGCGGCGGCCTGCTGGTCGGCCTCGGCGTGGCGGCCGGGTCGTTCGGCATCGTGCTCGCCGCGTTTGCCCGCAACGTTCCGGCGGAACGCCGCAGCTTCGTCTTCGGCCTCGGCACCGCCGCCGGTTCCGCCGGCATGTTCCTGTTCGCGCCGCTCGGCCAGGGCCTGATCACCGCCTACGGCTGGCATGACGCGCTGATCTTCATGAGCGTCATGATGCTGGTCATCCCGGCGCTGGCCATCCCGCTGGCTGGCAACTCGTCATCGGGCACCAACCCCGCAGCGTTCCAGCAGACGGTCGCCGAAGCACTCAAGGAAGCGCTCGGCCATCGCAGCTACCTGCTGCTGGTGTCCGGCTTCTTCGTCTGCGGTTTCCAGGTCGCGTTCATCACCGCGCATTTCCCGGCCTACATCGGTGACCTGGGGATCGACGCCGGCTACGCCGTCATCGCGCTCTCTCTCATCGGCTTCTTCAACATCATCGGTTCGCTTTCGGCGGGCGTGATCGGCCAGCGCTATTCGAAGCCGATCTTCCTCGCCTGGATCTACATCGGCCGCTCGGTGCTGGTGACGGCCTTCCTGCTCCTGCCGCAGACGCCGACCACGGTGGTGATCTTCGCCATCCTGATGGGGCTGTTGTGGCTGTCGACGGTGCCGCCAACCAATGCGCTGGTCGCCATCATGTTCGGCACCCGCCACCTCGGCCTGCTGGGCGGCATCGTCTTCTTCTCGCACCAGATCGGCTCGTTCCTGGGCGTCTGGCTGGGCGGCTATCTCTACGACCGTCTCGGGAGCTACGATCCGGTCTGGTGGCTGGGCGTCGGGCTCGGCATCTTCGCCGCGATCGTCCACTGGCCGATCGCCGAGAAGCCCGTGGACCGGTCGGCCAGGCTGGCACCCGCGGAGTAGGTTCAGTCGAGATCGGTGCGGGCGACGCTGCCGAACCACATCGGCGCCTGCTACCCCTTTGCAGCATCCTGCCGCGCGGCGCGGACCAGCATGCGCTGGTAGAACAGGCCGATGCCGATCAGGACCGCGCCGAGGCCGATGAAGGACAGCGCGCGGAGAGCGCCTTCCAGCTCCGACATGTCGATCAGGAACACCTTGCCGACGGCGAGCACAACCAGCGCTGCCGACCCGAGCCGCAATATCTGCGAGCGCAGCCGGATGCCAACAGCGAGGATAGCCACACCCATTGCCAGCCAGAGGGCCGAGTAGGTGTAGTTCTCGATCTGCTCCATGCCCTTCCAGGCTCCGATGAACTCGCCATGGAACAGCCGGCGCACTGAGAGCGTGGCGTAGACGAAGAGGAGCAGAGCGCCGACCAAAGCCAGAGCCGCGACATACCATTGCGGCCGCTTGCCCCGCGCATAGAGCGCCAGGCCCGCGGCAGCGGCAGCCGGCATCAGGTATCCCAGCATCAGGAGATTGAAGACCGGAATGGTCCCGGTCGATTCTTCGGTGAAGAGCGGGTTCAGCACGAGGAAGTGCTGCACGGCGATGAAGGCGATCGACAGGACGCCGACTGCGATCGAGCCGATACGAAACACCGGGCTCGGCGACCGCTTGTCGAGTGCGATGAGGATGGCGCCGCCGCCGAGCGCGATCAGCGTGTAGATCGCCTGTTCGCCGAGCGTCGGCGCTTCCGAGGTGATCACGCCGCCGTTCATCGCGTGACGCACCAGCATGGCGGCGGTCAGAAGACTGAACAGCGTCGCCGCCGCTTCCATGACCAGCCGCGGCCGGCCGTCGGTGGTGCGTTTCAGCTGCCACGCGGCGAAGGCGAAGGCGAGCGCCGGAAGGCCATAGCCGAGCAGCAGCTGGTTCAGCACCGGGCGCGTCGACAGCGCCACTGCGCCGACGATGGTCGGGTCGAGGGCAATGCGGACGATGACCAGGATCACGGTCGCGACGGCAAGCCAACCCAGCACCGGATAGGTCCTCTGGCGGGTCGCCACGGCGACCACGGCGGCGATCATCCCGGTGAGCACCGTGGTGGTGCCCGGTCCGAAGGCCATCATCAGACCGAGAGCCAGCGCCGCGAATGCACCCGAATAGAGCGTGGCGACAGCGCCACGGCCGGTCCGCGCCGGCTCCTCGCGGCCGGCTACCCACTCACCTCCCGCGACGAAGGCGACCGCCAGCACGAGCGCCACGACTCCACGCAATAGATCGACGTCGAGATTACCGCGGGCGATCCAGTCAGCGGTGAGCGCGAGCAGCGGCGGCAGGATCGCGGCCAGCGACCAGACCAGCGCTCGCCCGCCGGGGCGGGCCGCGAAACGACCGGAGCACCAGAGACCGGCCGCCAGGAGAGCGACGGCGCAGACGACGTTCCAGAGGATGGTGACGGAGGTGACCGGTGCGACGGGGAAACCGTCTATGGTCAGCTGGTCGCCGGCTATCCAGATGTTGAAGGTGCCGGCGAAGATGCTCCGCAGTTGCACCAGCACGAAAGCGCCGACCGCGCCAACTGCCAGCGGCAGCGCCGCCTCGCGGAACGTTGCAGCGCCCACCATCAGCAGCAGGATGATCGCGCCAGCCATGAAGGCGGGGTCACCGGGTTCGGAGGCGACACAGAGCATCAGCACGGAAAGTCCGCTCAGGACCCCCGTCACGACCGACGGCCAGTCGATGCCGCGCGGTCGGCCATCCGCCATCCAGACGAAGGCGATGGACGCGAGCACAACCGCCTCGATGAACAACACCGGCACGGTTTCGATCGGCCACGCGAAGAGCAGGTAGAAGAGCAGCCACAGTCCCGGGCCAGTGACGGCCATCGCCATGAGCGGCACCCAGTTGCGGACACGCGCGATAACCGCGGCTGCGGCCACGACGATGGCGAGGTAGACGAACAACGCCCAGACGTTGGGCGCGGTCGAGGCGACCAGCGCGGGCGTCGCATATGAGCCGATCAGTCCGATCGCGCCGAGCGCCTGTCCATGGACCAACGCCGCCGCGACCGTGGCGACGCCGATCAGGCCGAGCAGCGTGAAGGCCACCGTCGGACCGATGAATTCATAGACGGCGTGGGCCGAGTAGACCGTGCCGAACAGCGTAAACGCGCCGGCCGCCGTGAGGATTGCCGGCACATAGGCGTTCTGCAGTCCCTCGACCGGGAGCTTGAAGCTCGTACGACGCAGGAACTCGCCGCCGGCGGCGAGCAAGACGCCGAACAGCGCCGCCAGCCATAACCTTACCCTGGGTCCGAAAATCTCGTCCTCGATTGCGTAGCGGATCAGAAAGATCGCGCCCAGCGCCAGTGCGACGCCACCGACCCAGACCGCCCAGCGGGTGCCAAGCGCGGTCTCGATGTCGCGCGGCGGCTGAGGCGGCTCCTGACGCTGCGGCTCCTGCCGTGCGGGTTCGGGCTGAGCGGCTTCAGCAGCGATAGCCACGGGCGGCACCGTTTCGGCAGCGGCCTCAATCGGCTCGACGGTGGTTGCCGCAGGCGGGGCCGTCTCAAGCAGGGAGGCCTCGGCGACCGGCGGCGCCTGCGGCGCGGCAGCAGCAGCCGTGGCAACAGCCGCGGGAACGGCTGATGGATCGGCCAGCTTCTCGCGGTGGGCGAGAAACGCCATGCGCAACGCGTAGAGGTCGTTGTCCAGCTTGCCGATCTGCCGCTGCTGGCGAACGACGAAGAAGATGACGGCGATCAGTCCGATGAGGACGAGTGTGACGAGTTCGATCATGTGCCCTGCCCCACCCCTCACTGCCCGGTGATCGCGGCGGCTTCGGGGCGCCGGATTCGCTCGGGATCAGCCTCGGGCCAGCCTCTCCGCCGGGAATATCGAGCACGTCTCCGTGCCGAAAGCGAGTAGCTTTCCGTCCTTGTCCTTGAGTGTCGCCTCGGAAACGGCAAGCGTCCTGCCCTTGTGAATCACCTTGCCTTCGCAGACGACCTCACCCGTCCTGGTGGTGATGGGCCGGATCAGGTTCACCTTGAATTCGGCGGTCGTGTAGGCTTCGCCCACTTCCAGCAGCGTCTGGACCGCGCAGGCGAGGGACGAATCGAGGATTGCCGCAGCCCAGCCGCCATGGACCGAGCCGAGCGGGTTCAGGTGCCGCGCGCCGGGCAGCCCGCGGAACACGGCGATGCCCTCGCCGACTTCCGACAGGCCGAAGTTCAGCCGCTTGCCGATGGGGGGCGCGGGATACAGTCCGTCGATCAGCCGCTGCAGCAGTTCACGGCCGGAATATTTTGCCAAGTCCTCGTGCGGGACGGTGCCGAGGCCGAGCGGCGAGACGCGCCCGGGATAGAGTTCGACAGGCCCGCTCATGCGGCATTCTCTCCGTTCGTGGGGCCGAGGCTGCGCCTGAGCGCTGCGACGAAGCCGGCGCGCGCCTCGGGCTCGGTCATGCCGCGCGGTTCGTAGACGTGGCGAGCCAGGAAGAATCCCGTCAGCCGATAGGCCGCGTCGATGCCGCCCATGTCGGCCGGCCGGCCTCGGGAAGCCGCAAGGAACGGGGGCAGCGTTAGCATCTTGTCGGCCCATGGCTCACCGGCGTCTCGGGAGACGGCACGACCGGTCTTCGGCGAGACATAGGCCAGGTCGTGGGTCGCGCCGGTCGCCGCGCAGCGTTCCAGGTCGAGGCCGAAGCCCAGCTCCTCGAGCACCATCAATTCGAAACGCACGATCAGCTCGGCCGCGAAGGAAGGCTCTTCCAGGTGGCCCATGACCACGTTCAGCGCTTCGTAGAGGCCGGCATGGGGATCGCGCTCGGGCAGCAGCCTGAGATGCGCGGCGATCGTCTGCAGGCCGAAGACGGAGACCGCACGGTCGAACAGGCGCGCGGCATTGAGCTCGATCGCGTCGACCTGGAAGACACCGAGATGTTCGTCCAGCCGGGCGCGCCATTGCAGCTCGACGCGATTGCCGGGCTGAAGCACCGGCTGCTGCTTGCGCGAGCGACCGCCGCGCACGAGGCCGAGGTGCCGCCCATGGGCGCGCGTCATCACTTCCAGTATGGCGCTCGTCTCGCCATGCCGGCGGGTGCCAAGGATGATTCCCTCGTCGCGCCACTCCATCGTTCAAGCGTGAACGACCGCCCAGCCGAAATCAAGCGCGGCAAGGCTCCGTGCCGCCAGTTCCGCAGGAGTTCACGCCGGCTGGATGTAGCTGTCCAGCCTGTCGACAACCGGCCCCTGATCATCGTCGGTCCAGCGCAGGCGGATCTGCCTCAATCGCCCGTCGGCAGTGACAAACAGCGACAGCCCATCGTCGTAGGGCAGAAAGCTGTGACCCTCGAAGCGCCAGCTCTCGCCGGCCGGATGTCCGGCGCCGTCGAAATCGGTGAATGCACGCACCACGCGGTACGACCAACCGATCCGGAGATGCTTGAAGTCGCTCAGATGCCGAAGGAAGGCGTCAGGAGAAGACATAGACCGTGCTCTGCTTCGGCTCGCCGTCACCGAAATCGCGAACGTCATAGGTGGCGACGGGTCTCAGTCGCGCCGTCGGCAGCGGCGCCCGCCCCGGGTCCCCGACCAGCACGCCGGAGCCGGCAGCGTGGCACCTGGCCAGATAGCGCTCGGTTCGGAGAGCCAAGCCTGCCTCGTAGAACAGGTCTCCCGCCAGCACGAGGTCAACCGCAAGCGGCTCCAGCATCATCAGATCGGCGTCGATCACCGTCATCTCGACGTCATTCGCCGCGGCGTTGAGTTGCAGCGCGTTGACACCATAAGGATCAATCTCGCAAGCCATCACCACGGCGGCGCCCGCTTTCGCCGCGGCAATGGCGACAATTCCGCCGCCGGCTCCGAGGTCGAGTACCCGACGCCCGAGGAAGAGATCCGGATGGTCGCCGATGAATCGGGCCAGCGCCAGTCCGCCGGCCCATGGGAAAGCCCAGTAAGGTTCGGCCGAGACTCGCGACAGACCGCTTCCGGAATGTCCGACATAGAGCCGGATGCCGGGCAGGTCCGGCACATCGGCCAGTTGCAGGCTGGTCCTGATGAAGCGCCGCCGCGCGGCGTCCGTCTTCTCGGTCGCAGCTATTCGGGGAACTCCAGGCCCATCTCGCGATAGCGCTGAGGGTCGTCGCCCCAGTTCTCGCGGACCTTCACGAACAGGAACAGGTGAACCTTCTGCTCCAGTATCTCGCCCATCTCCTTGCGAGATGCCGCGCCGATCGCCTTCAGCGTCGAACCCTTGTGCCCGAGCACGATGGCCTTCTGGCTGTCGCGCTCGACGTAGATCACCTGCTCGATGCGCACCGATCCGTCGGTCTTCTCCTCCCACTTCTCGGTCTCGACATGGGACGAATACGGCAGTTCCTGATGGAGCCTGAGGTAGAGCTTCTCGCGGGTGATCTCGGCCGCCAGTTGCCGCATCGGCAGGTCCGAAAGCTGGTCCTCCGGATAGTACCACGGCCCTTCGGGCAGTGCGGCGGCAAGCTTGTCCAGCAACTCGTCGCAACCCGAGCCGGTCAACGCCGAAACCATGAAAGTCCGCTCGAAGGCGACTTTCTCGTTGGCTTCGGCCGCAAGCGACAGCAGCGTCTCGGGCTTCACCTGGTCGACCTTGTTCAGCACCAGCATCTTGCGCTGACGCACGTCCTTCAGCTGATCGAGGATTTCGGCCGCGTCGCCCTTCAGACCGCGCTGCGCATCGATCAGGAGAACGACGACATCGGCGTCCTTGGCGCCCACCCAGGCGGTGGACACCATGGCCCTGTCCAGCCGACGCTTCGGCTTGAAGATGCCCGGCGTGTCGACGAAGACGATCTGCGCGTTGTCGTGGGTCGCGATGCCGCGCACGATCGAGCGTGTCGTCTGGACCTTATGGGTGACGATCGAAACCTTGGCTCCGACGAGCCGGTTGAGCAGCGTCGACTTGCCGGCGTTCGGCGCACCGATCAGCGCCACGAAGCCTGAGCGGGTCGCCGGCCTGGGTTCTTCGTCAGTCATGTGTTCGCCTCGTCAGCCGCCCAGACGCCCTCGCGCTCCAGCAGCGCCGCCGCCGACGCGCGTTCCGCCGCCTGCCGGCTTCTACCTTGTGCGCTCGCCGGCGCGAACCCGGCAACCTCCACGCTCACCGTAAACAGCGGCTCGTGGTCCGGACCTTCGCGGCGAGCGATGGTGTAGACCGGGCGTGCGCCATCAAAACGCACCGCCCATTCCTGCAATTCGGTCTTCGCGTCGCGCGGCGGCTTCACGACGGTTGTCGCACGCGGCTCCCAGAGACGCAGAACCATGGCGCGCGCGGCGTCGATCCCACCGTCCAGATAGACAGCGGCGATCAGCGCTTCCAGCGCGTCGGCCACGACGTTGCGCATCTTGTGTCCGGCCTTGCTGCGCAGACCGGCATCGACCCTGATCAGCGTCTCGAGCCCGAGTTCGCCGGCAATCGCCGCGCAGGTCTCGCCGCTCACCAGCTGGCTGAAGCGTACGGCAAGTTCGCCCTGCGGCGCGTCCGGGTAGACCCGGTAGAGGAGGTCCGTCACGACAAGGCCGAGGACCCGGTCGCCGAGAAACTCCAGCCGCTCGTTGTTCGGGCGCCCGGCGGCGGCGCTCGAATGCGTCAACGCCACCTGCGCGAGCGTCAAATCGGCGAATCGATATCCGATGCGTTCGGCGAGGACGAGACCGAGCGCCTCGCCTGTCGGCCGTTTAGCCACTAGCGGACCATGGTGAAGAGCCGGCCGGGCCGCATGAGCGTCGGCCACTTCCAGATCTCCAGCGGGCTCGCCTTGCCGGCGATGGAGAAGAAGATGATGTTGGCGCGACCGACAAGGTTCTCGGCCGGCACGAACCCGACATTGAAGCGGCTGTCGGTCGAATTGTCGCGATTGTCGCCCATCATGAAGAAGTGGCCAGCGGGCACGACGAACTCGCGCGTGTTGTCGCCCAGCGTGTTGGGCGAAATGTCGAGCGTCTCGTAGGAAACCCCGTTCGGAAGCGTCTCGCGATAGACATCTACGGGCTGGTTGACCTCGGTGATGTCGGGGTTGTCGATCTGGCCGATCTTGTCGCGCTGAACAGCGGTGCCGTTGATGTAGAGCTGGCCGTCGCGCATTTGGATCCGGTCGCCAGGCATGCCCACCACGCGCTTGATGTAGTCCAGCGACGGGTCGGGCGGAAACTTGAAGACGACAACGTCGCCGCGCTCCGGATCACCGCCCCAGATGCGGCCGGAGAAGATGTTCGGCGAGAAAGGCAGCGAGTGGCGCGAGTAGCCGTATGCCCATTTGGTGACAAAGAGATAATCGCCTTCGAGCAGCGTGGGCCGCATCGAACCGGACGGGATCGAGAAGGGCTGGAAGAAGATGGTCCGGATGATCAGCGCGAGGATCAGCGCCTGGACGATGACGTTGACGGTCTCGCCGAGGCCGCCCTTCTTCTGCTCGGTTTTATCCGCCACGCTCATCTCGTCCTCGATTTACCGGCGCCGTCATAGCCTCTACCGGCCCGGCCGGCAACGCTCACACATGCCCCGGAACTCCGGTTATTCGGTGATCGGCAGCGCCTCGATGATCACGAATGCTTGCGCCAGCGGGAAGTCGTCGGTGATGGTGATATGGATGACCGCGCGATGACGCGGGGGCAACATCTGCTCCAACCGCACCGCAGCACCCCCGGTCAGGTGCATGGTGGGGCGGCCGCCAGGCAGGTTCACGACCCCCATGTCGCGCCAGAACACACCGCGGGCGATGCCGGTGCCCAGCGCCTTTGAGCACGCCTCCTTGGCGGCAAACCGCTTCGCATAGGATGCGGCGCGCTGCGCACGACGCTCGGACCGCGCCCGCTCGACCTCCGTATAGATGCGTCGGATGAAACGCTCGCCGTGTCGCTCCAGCGACCGTTCGATGCGTCGGATATCTATCAGGTCGGAGCCGATACCGAGTATCATGTGCAGGCTGACGTATCATGCGAGTCGCCCGGTCTGCCAGTCCGCAACTTGTGCTTGCCGCCAGCGGGCATCCGGTCGATAGATGATGTCTGACGCATCATGGCGGGGGGCTGATGGCACTGACGGCGCACCGGATCGCGCGCATGCCGGGCGCGCATGAGAAGCTGCGACAGCAGTCGGCTGTCCTGCTGTCGGCCTATTCGGCCAGTCCCCGGCTTTCCTCCGTCTTCGCCACCCAGCAGCGCTGGCTGCTGGCCCATATCGCCTTCGCACTCTTCTTCAGGGGCCAGCTTGGCGTCGAGGGTGCCAGCCTCAGCACAGCACGCTTCCTCGACGTTGTCGAAGCGCACAAGGTGGCCAGCCGCAACACCGCCGACGCATTTCTGAAGCAGATGCTCACCTATGGCTACATCGAGCCCATGGAACAGGGTGACGACAAGCGCCTGAGGCCGATGCGCCCCTCGACGGCCAGCATCGAAGGGCTGGACAACTGGGCGAAGATCCACCTCTCGACGCTGGACAGTCTGGATGGCGGGAACCGGCTGCCGATCTATGTCGGCACGCCCGACGCACTGGCACTGATCCAGCCGCCGATCTGCGATGGGCTGCTGCTCTCCCCGGCCATCCGGGAACCCGAACAGACATTCTCGCTGTTCACCTGGCTCAACAATGGCGGCGTGGTGATGGACTGGCTTCTCGTCGGCATCGAAGACGCGGAGGCAAGGGACGGCAAGATCCAGACCGGCGTCATGTCGATCGGCGACATGGCCGACTGGCTCAAGCTGTCGCGCACCCATCTGGCCCGCAAGCTGCGCGAGGCGGAGGCGATGGGCAGCATCGGCTGGGAAGGACAGCGCGGCCACTCGCGCATGTGGGTGTCGCCCGGATTCCGGGACGAATACATGGCGGCGCAGTCCGCCAAGCTGGCGGTGATCGACGCTGCGTTCGATGTCGCGCTGGCCCGTTAGGGTCAGAGGCTACGGCTGCCTGGCTTGACGGCCGGTATGCTCGCCAGTTCCGGCGGCAACGCGTCGGCCGGATAGGCAGGAACCTCATATTCCGCCAGCGCCACCAGCGGCACGCCGACATCGGCCTTGCCCCCCGACCTGTCGATGATGCAGGCAGCAGCGGCGACCTCGACATCCAGAGCACGCATGCAGTCGATCGTCTCGCGGATCGACAGCCCGGTGGTGACGATGTCTTCCACAATCACCACCCGCTGCCCGGGCTCGACCGCGAAGCGGCGCAGCCTGAAAAGGCCATTCTCGCGCTCGACCCAGATCGCCGGCACACCGAGATGGCGCGAAGTCTCGTAGGCAGGAATCAGGCCGCCAATCGCCGGGCCGACCACGTAGTCTATACGGCCGGGAACATGTGCCCGGATCTCGGCGGCCAGCGCCCTGCACAGCTTCTCGGTCTTGTCGGCATGCATGAAGACGCGGGCCTTCTGCAAGAAAACCGGGCTGCGCAGTCCCGAACTCAGGATGAAGTGGCCCTCGAGGACCGCACCAGCCGACCGGAATACCGCCAGCACGTCATCCGTCGTCATCCTGCCCGCCTCAGCCATTGACCCGCCTCGCCTCGCTCACGATCGCGTTTTCCTTGAGCTGCGAGAGCAGCCGGTTCAAATGCTTCAGGTCCCAGACCTCCAGGTCCAGCAACATCTCGGTGAAGTCGGGAGCCGTCCTGATCATCGACAACGTGTGGATATTCGCGTCGTTGGTCGCGATCACCTGAGCGATTTCAGCGAGCGACCCCGGCGCATTGATCGCCGTCACCGACACGCGCGCCGGAAAGCGTTCCTTGTGCGCCTCGTCGATGTCCCAGCGCACGTCGATCCAGCGTTCTGGCTGGTCGTCGAAGGCGGTCAGCGAAGGCGACTGGATCGGATAGATCGTGATCCCCTGCCCAGGCTGAAGAATGCCGACGATCCGATCGCCCGGCACCGCGCCCTCCGGCGCGAACTTCACGGGCAGGTCGCCCTGAACGCCACGGATCGGCACAGCGCCCTCGGCCGTCGCGGCAGCTTCCTTCGAGCGGCGGCTCGCACGGGTCGGAATCTGGAAGAGCATGCCGGCGGCGTTGCGCAGATTGACCCACCCCTCCTCGCGCTGCTTTGGCGTGGTCGCCGCGCGCTCTTCCTTGAAATCGGGATAGACCGCCCGCAGCACATCGTTCGACGCGAGCTCGCCGCGCCCGACCGACGCCATGACATCCTCGACGTCCTTGCGCGCCAGCCGGTGCAGCACCGGCTTGAGCTTGTCCTTGCCGAAAGTCTTGCCGGCCCGCTCGAATGCGCGCTCCAGGATGCGGGCGCCGAGGCCGGAATACTGCTTGCGGATGGCGTTCTTGGTCGCGCGGCGGATGGCGGCGCGCGCCTTGCCGGTGACGACGATCGATTCCCAGGCCGCCGGAGGAACCTGCGCCTTCGAGCGGATGATCTCCACCTCGTCGCCGTTCTTCAATTCCGTCATCAGCGGCATGATGCGGCCGTTGACCTTTGCGCCGACGCAGGTGTCGCCAACCTCGGTGTGGACCGCATAGGCGAAATCGATCGGCGTCGCACCCCTTGGCAAGGCGATCAGCATTCCCTTCGGCGTGAAGCAGAAGACCTGGTCCTGGAAGAGCTCAAGCTTGGTGTTCTCGAGGAAATCCTCCGGATTGTCGCCCTCGGCCAGCTGCTCGATGGTCCGACGGAGCCAGGCATAGGCGTCGGTGTCCTTCGATAGCTTGATCGCGCCGTTGCCCTTCTGGCCGTCCTTGTAGACCGCGTGAGCGGCGACGCCGTATTCTGCGATGCGGTCCATGTCGACAGTGCGGATCTGCAACTCGACGCGCTGCCGGGATGGACCGACGATGGTCGTGTGGATCGACTGGTAGCCGTTCTGCTTCGGGGTCGAGATGTAGTCCTTGAAACGGCCGGGAACCATCGACCAGGTCGTGTGGATGGCGCCGAGCGCCAGGTAGCAGTCCTCGACCGTATCAACCGAGACGCGGAAGCCGAAGATGTCGGACAGCTGCTCGAACGACAGCGCCTTGGTTTCCATCTTCCGGAACACCGACCAGGGTTTCTTCTGGCGGCTCTTCACCTCGGCACGGATCGCATATTTGTCGAACAGCGACGACAGCGACTTCTCGATCTCGGCGATGACGCCGCGGCTGCGTTCCAGCGTCTCAGCGAGCCGTGCCGTCACGGTGCGATGCGCCTCCGGGTTGATGTGCTGGAACGCCAGTTCCTCCAGTTCCTCGCGCATGTCCTGCATGCCCATGCGACCGGCCAGCGGCGCATAGATCTCCATCGTCTCCTCGGCGATGCGGACACGCTTGGATTCCGGCACATGGCCGAGCGTGCGCATATTGTGGAGCCGGTCGGCGAGCTTGACCATCAGGACGCGGACGTCCTCGGAAATGGCGAGAAGAAGCTTCCGAAGGTTCTCCGCCTGCTCGGCTTTTTTCGAGACCAGGTCGAGCTTGCGAAGCTTGGTCAGCCCCTCGACCAGCTTGCCGAATTCAGACCCGAACAGCTCGTCGATCTCCTGCCGAGTCGCGTTGGTATCCTCGATCGTATCGTGCAGAAGCGCGACGGCGATCGTCGCCTCGTCCATGTGCATGTCGGTGAGGATCGCGGCCACCTCGAGCGGGTGGGAGAAGTAGGCTTCACCGGACGCGCGCTTCTGGTGGCCATGCTTCTGCATGGCGTAGACATAGGCCTTGTTGAGCAGCGCCTCGTTGACGTCGGGCTTGTAGCGCTGGACGCGCTCGACCAACTCGTACTGCCGCATCATGGCAGGTGCCCTCCCGACGCGAGCAGGACGGCAAGCCGGAGCATGGGGTGGCGCGGGGCCGGCATCTGGCAATTCACTTCAAACGAAACATGCGCCGCATCGACCGATACGGCGCATGTCCAAAGCTAACAACGACTTCGCCCGAGCGAAAGGAGCCCGGCGCGCGAAACGCGTCGAAGAGCCTAGAAATCCTCGTTCTTTTCCGGGGGCACCAGGCCCTCGATGCCGGCCAGCAGCTCTTCTTCCGACATGCGGTCGAAGGCGATCGTCTCTTCCGGCTCGTCGTCGCCGGCGGCGGCTGTCGTCTGGTCCGCGATCTGGCTGCCATCGGCCTCAGGCTCGTCGACCTCGACGTGCTTCTGGAGCGAGTGGATGAGGTCTTCCTTCAGGTCGCCGGGCGACAGCGTCTCGTCGGCGATCTCGCGCAGCGCCACGACCGGGTTCTTGTCGTTGTCGCGGTCGATGGTGATCTGCGAACCCTGGCTGATCAGCCGGGCGCGGTGGCTGGCGAGCAGCACCAGCTCGAAACGGTTCTCGACCTTGTCGATGCAGTCTTCAACGGTAACGCGGGCCATAAATGCCCCTTTCAGCCTGGAATCTTTTCGGAAGGTTTGGCGGCTCCATAATCGAGACCGGCGCGAAACACAAGAAAAACCGCTTTGGTGGCCGCGCATACAGGACAGTGCAACGGCAGCCGACCGTTCAATTTTTCGCGCGCATGGCCGGGCCTGCCTTGGAATGCGTGTCCCGGGGCGCTAATTCGAGGGGCCAGAGCCGCGTTTTCATTGCGGACGAGTGCGGATCGGCGATCCGTACGGGCGATTTCGAAGGAAGGATTTTCAGAGATGTTCGATCCGCGTGAAAAGATCGCGCTCTTTATCGACGGGGCCAACCTCTACGCCACTTCGCGGTCGCTCGGTTTCGATATCGACTACCGCAAGCTGCTCGCCACCTTCCAGAAGCGCGGCTATCTGCTACGGGCCTACTACTACACGGCGCTGGTCGAGGATCAGGAATATTCCTCGATCCGGCCACTGATAGATTGGCTGGACTACAACGGCTACAAGGTCGTGACCAAGCCGGCCAAGGAATTCACCGACGCGACCGGACGACGCAAGATCAAAGGCAACATGGACATCGAACTGACGATCGATGCGCTCGAGCTTGCCGACCATGTCGACCACTACGTCATCTTCTCTGGCGACGGTGACTTCCGCAGCCTTGTCGAGGCGCTGCAGCGACGGGGAAGGAAGGTTTCGGTCGTCTCCACAATGGCGTCGCAGCCGCCGATGATCTCGGACGACCTGCGCCGCCAGGCAGACGTGTTCATCGAACTGATGAGCCTGAAGGCCGAAGTCGGCCGCGACCCGTCCGAAAGACCGCCGCGCCGCGTCGACCCGGTCGAGGCCGACGACGATCTCTAGCCCGCCGACCATCCACCGGGCGGGACCGGAGCCGGCACGAAACTGCGGGTACTGCCCTCGGCTGCACGACTTCATCGCGGAATGGCGCCAGAAGGAGCCGTCCTGGTTCAACGGGCCGGTGCCGACCTGGCTGCCGCCTGACGGAGAGGATGGCGTCGACATCTTGATCGTCGGGCTGGCGCCCGGCCTTCGCGGCGCCAACCGCACGGGGCGGCCGTTCACCGGCGACTATGCCGGCGACCTGCTGTACGCGACCCTGAAGAAGTTCGGCTTTGCGGAAGGTACGTTCGAGGCACGGGCCGACGACACGCTGTCCTTGCGGCGCACGGCGATCACCAACGCGGTGCGATGCGTGCCGCCGCAGAACAAGCCAACGCCTCAGGAGATCGCCACCTGCCGCGATTTCCTGATCCCGACGCTCAAACGCTTTCCAAATCTGAAGGCGGTGGTGACGCTCGGCGCCATCGCGCACCAGTCGACCGTGCGCGCCCTCGGCGGCCGCATCGCCGCCCATCCCTTCAAGCACGCCGGCGTGACGACAGTCGGCGGGTTCGCAGTCTTCTCCAGCTACCACTGCTCCCGCTACAACACGAATACCGGCGTGCTGACCGCCGAGATGTTCGAGGACGTGTTCCGGACCGTGAAGATGGAGCTAGGCGGGGCGAGCTAGCCTCGCTCCTTCAGGAGCCGACCCTTTTCGCGCGACCAGTCGCGCTGCTTCTCGGTCTCGCGCTTGTCGTGCAGCTTCTTGCCGCGCGCGACGCCTAGCAGGAGCTTCGCCATACCGCGATCGTTGAAATAGATCTTGAGCGGCACCATCGTCATGCCTTCGCGCTCGACGCTCTGAGCGAGCCTCGCCCTTTCGCGGGTCGACACGAGCAGCTTACGTCGCCGCCGCGGTTCGTGGTTGAAGCGATTCCCCTGCAGGTACTCCGGCACATAGGAATTGATGAGCCAGATTTCGCCGCCTTCGACGGAGGCATAGCTTTCCTGGATGTTCGCCTGGCCCTGACGCAGCGACTTCACCTCGGTGCCGGTCAGCACGAGCCCCGTCTCGATCGTATCGAGCACCTCATAGGAAAACCGCGCCTTGCGGTTCTCCGCAGCGATCTTGTTGTTCGGATCGGATTTCTTGCCCTGGCTCATGTGGCCAGAGCTATGTCCGAACGGTCAGTTGATCAAGCCGGCATGCTTCATCGCCGCATCGATCTTGCGCGCGGTAGCATCCTCGATCGTCACGTGCGGCGACCGCACCACGTTCTCGACGCGGCCGAGCTTCGACAGCGCATACTTCGCGCCGCACAGGCCGGGCTCGATGAACAGGTTCTTGTGCAGCGGCATCAGGCGGTCCTGCAATTCGATCGCCTTCTTGCCGTCGCCCGCAAGGCTCGCAGCCTGGAACTCCGCGCAGAGGCGGGGCGCGACGTTGGCCGTCACCGAAATGGCGCCGACGCCGCCATGCGCATTAAAGCCGATTGCCGAGGCATCCTCGCCCGACAGCTGGACGAATTCCTTGCCGCAGGTGATACGCTGCTCGGACACGCGTTCAACCTTGCCGGTGGCATCCTTGACGCCCACGATGTTCTTGAAATCATTTGCAAGATTGCCCATCGTCTCCGGCGTCATGTCGATCACCGAACGGGGTGGGATATTGTAGATGAAGATCGGCAGCGTGGTTGCCCTGGCAACTGCTGCGAAGTGGGCGTAGAGGCCCCGTTGCGTCGGCTTGTTGTAATAGGGCGTGACGACCAGAACGCCGTCGGCACCGGCCGCTTCCGCAAACTTCACCAGGCTGACGGCTTCCTCAGTGTTGTTCGAACCCGCACCCGCCATAACCGGGACGCGCCCCCGGGCGATCTCGATGCACGACCTGACGACCTCGCGATGCTCGTCATGCGTCAGCGTCGGCGACTCGCCCGTCGTGCCGACCGGCACTAGGCCCGTCGTCCCTTCATCGATCTGCCATTCGACGAAGGCCCGGAAGGCTTTCGCGTCGAAGCGTCCGTCGCGGTCGAATGGCGTGACGAGCGCAGTGAGCGAGCCTCTGAACATCGGGTCCTTCCTGGATTGGGAGCCGTCGTTTCGAGCCGGCCCGGATTTCGCCGGCTTTCTAGCGGAAAGGCTCGGGCAGCGCCATAGGCGGCCGAGTCGTGGCCCATGCGGAAAGCTCGGCCTGTGTCGGGTCGCCGGGGCCGGTTGGGAAGCATTTTATGCTTTCCGTTAAGGATGCGTTTACCGCTCCTTCACCGCGCGCGGGTTAGCATTTTTGCCTGCCCCGCCCTATTGTTAAGGACAAGCGGAGAGGCGATGAATTCGATCATGTGGCTGAAGGCCTCGATCACGCATGCGGTCGCCGGCGCGGCGCTGGTGATGATCCCGGCGGCAGCGCTGGGCGGCAAGGCCGTGCCCGTCCCGACGCCGCGTCCGACGCTGGAAGCGAGCGCGGCTGCGATCGTCGATGGCCAGGAGACCAACGGCATCGCCTCGATGACGGCCGGCGACGCTCCCGCAGCGGCAACGGGCAATGTCGCACGGCTGAGATCCGGCCTTGATGAACTTGCCCGGGGCGATGTCGCCGCCGCTCGCGCTGCGCTTGGCCGCCTCCCGGCCGCTTCGCTCGACCGCAAGATCCTCGCCTGGGCTGTCGCGCTTGCCGCGGGTGACAGCCTGTCGTCTTCCGATATCCGCGCCACCGAGACCTTGCTCGCAGGCTGGCCCGGGCTCGCGGGACTGGAGCGTAATCGCGAACGGGCGATGGTCCGCGAAGCCGGCGGCGCCAATGCGCTGGTGCAAGCTTTCGGCCAGAAGCAGCCGGCGACCTTTGAAGGCGTCGTTGCGCTGGCACGCGCGCATGTCGAACTCGGCAGCAAGGAGAAGGCGCGTGACGTGCTGTCGCCTTTCTGGCGCGCCCAGAAGCTCGAGCCCCGCGAAGAGGCCGCCATCATCCGCGAATTCGGCAAGCTGATCCCCAAGGCGGATCATCGCGCGCGGATGGAACGCATGCTCTACGCCGAGCGGATCAATTCGGCGGCGCGTGTCGCGACGCTGGCCGGCGCGCAGTCGCTGCAGAAGGCCTGGACGGCGGTCATCCGCAATGAGCGCAATGCCCGCAAGCTGCTCGATGCCGTCCCGAAGGCCGACCGGTCGGCGGGCTATCTTTTCGCGGAGGCGCGGTACCTTCGTCGCAAGCACAAATTCGCAGACGCCGCAGCTGTCATGGCAAAGGCGCCACGCGACGCGGCGGCGCTGGTCGATCCGGACGCATGGTGGCTGGAACGCCGCGTCCTGTCTCGTGAACTCCACGACAAGGGCGACCTGAAATCCGCCTACAAGGTCGCAGCCGACCACGCCGCCGAAAGCCCCGAGAACGCGGCGGATGCCGAATTCCACGCCGGCTGGTATGCATTGCGCGGACTTGGCGACGCCACCGCCGCGGCGAAGCATTTTTCGCGCATCGCCGACGTGGCTTCCGGACCGATCTCGCGCTCGCGCGGCTTCTACTGGCTGGCTCGCGCTGCCGAAGCCGGCGCCCCGGGCAATGCCCGCGACTATTATTCGAAGGCCGCAGCCTACGGCACGTGCTTCTACGGGCAGCTCGCGGCCGCAAAGCTGGGGCAGGCCGCGCCGCAAGTGGCCTACCCGGCCCCCAACGATGCCGACCGCAAGGCTTTCCAGCAACGCGAAGCCGTCGCGGCGATCTCGCTCCTGGAAAAGGCCGGCTACCCCGCGCGCGCCGACATCCTCTATCGCGACCTTGCGCAACGACTGACGAGCCCGGGCGAACTGGCCCTGCTCGCCGCAAAGGCCGAGCGGCGCGGCGACCACACGCTGGCGTTGAAGATCGGCAAGATCGCCTCATCGCGCGGCATCGACGTCGGCGCACTGTCGCATCCGATCGGCGCCATCCCAGCATCGGCTCGCACATCGGACGCCGGCAAGGCGCTCGCCTATGCCATCGCCCGCCAGGAAAGCGAGTTCAATGCGTCAGCCGTTTCCGGAGCCGGGGCGCGCGGCCTGCTGCAGCTCCTGCCTCGCACCGCCAAGGCGATGGCCAAGCAAGCCGGAATTCCCTACTCACGCGACCGTTTGACGACGGATGCGGGCTATAATGCAACGCTCGGCGCGGCCTTCCTGGGCGACCAGCTGGGCCGGTTTGACGGCTCCTACGTCCTGACCTTCGCCGGATACAATGCAGGTCCCGGGCGGGCGCAGGACTGGCTGAAACGCTATGGCGATCCGCGCGGCAAGGACCTCGACGAGGTCGTCGACTGGATCGAGAGCATCCCCTTCGCCGAGACCCGCAGCTATGTGCAGCGCGTCATGGAGAACTACCAAGTCTACAAGCTCAGGTTGATTGGCAACACGGACATAACCCGTGACCTGACGGCCGGCCGGCGGAGCTGACCCCCTCCCCCGTTGCGCCCACCTGCCTCGGACCTGTAGCACTCCATGGCGGGCTTACCCGCATCGCGGGGAGACTTCATGACAGACGCGGGCTTCACCAGTTTCTTCTATCGGGCGCCCGATGGGCTCAAGCTCCATGCCCGCGTGTACGATACTCCCGGCGCGGCAGCGCTTCCGGTCGTCTGCCTCGCTGGCCTGACCCGCAACTCGCGCGACTTCCACGAACTGGCGCTGGCTCTCGGTCGCCGTACCCGCAACCCGCGCAAGGTGATTTCTTTCGACTATCGCGGACGGGGCCAATCGGCTCGCGATCCCGAATGGAAGAACTACGACCCGGTCGTCGAGACCAACGATGTCATCGCGGGACTTACCGCGCTCGGCGTCGACCAGGCCGCCTTCGTCGGGACCTCGCGCGGCGGGTTGATCATCCACGTTCTGGCGGCGATGCGGCCTGCGCTGCTCAAGGCGGTGGTCCTAAACGACATCGGGCCCGAGGTCGAAGGCGCCGGACTTGCCCTCATCCGATCCTATCTCGAACGCGCGCCGGAGCCGGCTACGATCGCAGACGCGATCGCAATTCAGAAGGCCGCGAACGGCCAGAACTTCCCGGCGCTGACCGACGCCGACTGGGAACGCATGATCCGCGCCGTTTATCGCGAAGAGAACGGCAAGCCGGTCCCGGATTTCGATACAGCCCTGACAAAAACCGTGACGGGTATCGATCTCAGCAAGCCTCTGCCGACGCTTTGGCCACAGTTCATGGGCCTTTCGAAAGTGCCGATGCTGGCAATCCGCGGCGCCAACTCGACGCTGATGGCGGCTGCGACGCTGGAAAAGATGGCGTCGATCCATCCCGATATCGAGACGATAACGGTCGAAGGCCAGGGACACGCCCCACTTCTCGAGACCGGCGCCCTGCCACAGCGCATTGCATCCTTCATCGACCGCGCGGAGCAGAAGACGGTCGCCTGAGCGGCACGGGCCAGCGAACTGGCGGCATTGTTACAATGCTGGCGGAGACTTTCTCCGCTGAAGTCCGGCGCGGCGGGTTCTGCGCCGCCAATTCATGCCGACACGGCAGCAATCCCAAGCCCCCAGAAAAACAAAACCCGGCGTTTCCGCCGGGTTTTGCCTGATCGACTTTTGAAGTCGATTAGAAGTAGCGCGTGAAGCGGAGGTAGCCGCTGGTGACGCCGGTACGAGCGCCCGAAGCACGAGCGTGGTTGATCTCGGCGCGGATCTCGAAGTTCGTGACCGGGGTCGCGACAACCGAGAGTTCAACCTGCCAAGCCGACGGGTTGCCAGCAGCAGCGTAGTTGGTGTCGCCCATGTACTGCGCACCGATGCTCGCGCCGAAGGTCGGCGAGAACTGGTGGTTGTACGAAGCGAGGACCGACCAGCGACCGCCAACCGAGTAGGCGTTGGCGTTGTTGGCGTAGAAGCCGATCACGCGGAGCGAGGAGCCCGGAGCGTTCGGAACGTTGATCTGGGCGCCGATCTGGCCAGCCCAGCCATCGACGTTGGACAGACCAGCGGCGCGAGCGCCGAGGAAAGCCGCCGAAGCCGGAGCGATGTCCTCGTCATAGGCAACCTTCACCCACACGCCGCCCCAACCCTGGGTCACAGCCAGCTTGGCCACGACGTCCGGGATGTAGTTGGAGTTGCCGTCGTCTTCCAGCGCGATCGCGCCAGAGAAGCCGTTGCCGCCTTCGAAGCGATAGGCAACGAGGTGACGCTGCTGGTAGCCGTAGGACAGGCCCGACCAGGAGTGCGAACCCCAGTTCGACGGACCGCCGTTCATCGAGTTGGCCCAGAACGACTCCGAGTAGCCCATCACGAGGCCGCCGAGAGCGAGGTAAGCCTGGTCGAGACGGACAACGCCGTCGCCGCCGTAGTTGAACGTGCCGATGGCAGCGCCAGCCGGGTTGAACACGGTGCCGATCTGGTTCTGCGGATCCCAGTCGCCCTGGAGGCGGATGTAGCCGCGGAGCATGCCCCATTCGGTCTCCGAACGCGCGTCGAAGTTGACGCGAGCGCGAACCGAGTTGGCGAAGAAGCGGTTAGCCGACGAGGCGCCGATCTGGTACCAGACGTAGCCCGAGATCGCCAGGCAGGTCTCGGTGCCCGGGATGTAGAAGAAACCAGCGCCGTACATGTCGCAAACGCGAACATATTCGACCGGCTCCGGCTCCGGCATCACGACGGCGTCAGCCGCGCGAGCGCCAGACACTGCGACGAGAGCCGCAGCTGAGCCGATGAGAAGGCTCTTGATGTTCATTTCCTGACCTCCAGTCAAAGTTTCTATACGGGTCTGGGTCTTTTGCTGAAGGACAGCGTTCCCTGCCCCATCCCCAATCCTGAAAAAGACGCGACTGCACGCCTCTTCTTCGAGGTCGACATTACTCGCGGCTTCGGCCCGTTCAACAAGGATCGCATGGCCGGACGCCCGTCCCCGCTGCTATCCGGGAAGTCTGTTGCACAAAAGCCACGTTTTGCCACCCCGCGGAAAGCTCTCGTTAACCACGAGGACCAAGGAGGCACCGAAACCCGCGATCGTCGGCCGCGAATCGACCGCTGGCGCGCGCGAATCCGATTCCCTCACTGCTTACGAACGGCCGGGCACCGTGGAGAGCGAGAAGAACGGCGAGGAACAGGGAAGTGGCCGTTGATTAAGGCGGCTCTTTTCTCTATCCAGCGTCGCAACGGAGAGGTGGCCGAGTGGTCGAAGGCGCTCCCCTGCTAAGGGAGTAGACCTCAAAAGGGTCTCGTGGGTTCGAATCCCATCCTCTCCGCCATCTTCCAGTCTGACGGACTTTCGCTTCGAGCCCGCTTCGACCAGCGCGCTATTCCGCGCCGGCGTCAGTTTCCGCGCGCGGTCGCCAATGCGCCGGGCAATTCCTGCTCGAAGAGGTCGAGCTCATGGTCCAGGCCGACGCTGACGCGGATGCAGCGGTCGAGCACCGGAACCATCGGCTTGCGGATGAACACGTCGCGCGACAGGAGCGACTGCATCACCTTCAGGGCGAAGGCGCCGTCGCTGCCGCAATCCATGGTGACGAAATTGGTCGCCGAGAGAATCGGCGCGAGGCCGTTCTTCCGGCCGATCGCGGCAATACGTTCCCGGCCAGCTGCCACCCGACCCACCACGGATGCCAGCCATTCCTGGTCGGCCAGCGCCGCCTCGCCCGCCACCTGCGCCATCCTGTTGACGCCATAGTGGTTGCGGACCTTTTCCACGTCGCGGATCACCCCCGCCTCCCCGAACGCGTAGCCGCAACGGATGCCGGCAAGACCGTAGGCTTTCGAGAAGGTACGCATCCTGACCAGGTTCGGCCGCGACACGTCGACGGCCGGCAAGGCCGAGGCAGGCCCGGTCTCGCCATAGGCCTCATCCAGGATCAGCATCGTGGTCGACGGCAGGGCGTCCATGAAACGGACGATCTCCCCGGCCTCCCACCAGGTTCCCATCGGATTGTCGGGATTGGAGAGGTAGACCAGTGGCGCGTTCTCGCGCCTTACCGCGTCGAGCAGGCCCTGCAGACTTTCGCGATCGTTCTCGAACGGCACGGGCACGAGCCGGGCGCCAAAACCCGCCACGTGGAAGTTGAAGGTCGGATAGGCGCCCAGCGACGTCACGACCGGCGTGCCCTCGCCCGCATACATCCGCACGATCAGGTTCAGGATCCCATCGATCCCTTCGCCGACCACGACATTGTCGACACCAATTCGCAGGAACCCGGCCAGCGCGACCTTCAGGTCATGATTGTCGGGATCGCAGTATTTCCACATCTGCCCGGCCGCGTCGCGCATCGCGGCGACGACCTTCGGCGATGGACCGAACGGGCTCTCGTTCGCGCCAATGCGGGCTCGGAAGGCAGCACCCCGCGCGCGTTCCTGAGCCTCGGGCCCGACGAACGGCACGGTTGACGGCAAGCGATCGACGATGGGAATCTGACGGGGGCGGTCGGTCATGGTCCGGCTCGGTTGGCTCGCTGCACGTTAGAGTGAGATCAGGCCGTATTGAAGCATTGACGCACGACGGTTCACAGCGCCCGTGCGGTCTGTGCGAGCAGGTTGCTTTCGATCAGCGACAATGCATCGTCACTCGCTTCCGGGCGCGAGGAAAGGCGGACCAGTACGACGCGGCTCACAGGATCGCACCACAGCCACTGACCGTGAATGCCGATGCCGCAGAAGGTGCCGCGTTCATCGCCGGTCTCGTACCAGAACGAGCGGTAGCGCCCCTCCGGAAAGCTCGGCGCAAAGCTGCCGTCGAGCCAGGCCTGGCGATCGCCGCCGCGATGCAGATCATCGACCCAGGCGGCAGGTATCACCTGGCGCCCGTCGGGGGCGCGTCCATTGTTCAGGACGAGTTGTCCAAGCCGCGCCAGATCATGTGCCGTCACACACATTCCGCCGGCCGCACGCGCGGCACCGACACGGTCGACGGTCACCCAGGCCGCACCCCGCGCACCCATCGGAATCCAGAGCCGCTCGGCCATGTATTCATGGAGACGGCGACCCGTCGCCCGCTCTATGACCAGCCCGGCAAGATCGGTGTTGGGCGACGCATAAAAGAAGACTTTGCCATGGGGGCCGGCCTTGCGCGGCAGCGTGGACAAGACCTCCTCCATCGTCTCCGCGCGAGCATCAGGACGAGCCGGATTCCAGAGCATGGCGCGGCGGTACCGGTCGAAGGGCCCGCTCCGGTCCTCGTAGTTCTCCTCGAAATCGAGAGCGACCGTCATGTCGAGCAGATGCCGGACCGTCGCATCGGCATAGGCGCTCCCGGGCCGCACCTCGACGTAGCGGGAAACGGGTGCATCGATGTCGAGCAGCCCGTCTCCAGCAGCGATCCCTGCCAGCACTCCGGTGATGGACTTGGATATCGAGAAGATGACGTGCGGCTTCGCAGGGTGCGCATGCGGGGCAAACCACTGGTCGAGCACGACCCCGTCGCGCATCACCAGGTAGCCGTCGGCCGCAGACCTATCAAGATGCTGCAGCAGCCCGATCCGGCCATCGATCGGATGATCGAGTGATACGGAAGCCAGCAGTCCCGGTTGGGTCGGCGCCTCTTCGGGCACGGTCGCTGTCGCGATGATCGCCGACGGGACGATTTCCGTCAGATTCTGGAAGGCCCACTGGCTGAACGGGCTGACACGCCAGTTCTCCAGCGTTACGTCGCCGCGGTCGAAATCCTGCATGGCGAACGCTCCTCCCCGACTCGACACCCACCCCAGAGCAGGCGTCGAGATCGATAACCGAAACCGCCGGCCGCGTCAGGCCAATTCATTGATGCCACACGGAGTTGCGGCGTTCGACGGCCACCCGACCCCAGAAACGAAAAGACCCGGCGGTTTCCCGCCGGGTCTCTCGGTCCCCTCGAAAGAAGATGTCAGAAGTAGCGGGTGAAGCGCAGGAAACCCGAGGTCGTGCCGCGCTGGGCGGTCGCCTTGTCGTAGTTGATCTCGGTGCGGACTTCGAAGTTGGTGACCGGGGTCCAGATGAACGCCAGTTCCGCGCCGACCAGGCTCGGGTTGCCGGCAGCGGCGTAGTTGGTGTCGCCAATGTACTGCGCACCAACCGAGGCCGCGAAGGCCGGGGTGAACTGGTGGTAGTACGAAGCGAGGACCGACCAGCGACCGCCGACCGAATAGGCGTTGGCGTTGCTGGCGTAGAAGCCCAACAGGCGGAACGAGGAGCCAGCAGCGTTCGGGACGTTGATCTGCACGCCGGCCGAAGCAGCCCAGCCATCGACGTTCGACAGGCCGGCAGCGCGAGCGCCGAGCCATGCAGCCGAACCCGGCTGGATGTCCTCATCGTAAGCGACCTTCGCCCAGACGCCACCCCAGCCCTGGCTCATGCCGACCACGCCGACGATGTCCGGCATGTAGTTGGCGTTGCCGTCGTCTTCGAGCGACAGCGTGCCGAACACGCCGTTACCGCCGGAGAAGGAATACTGAACGACATGGCGCTGCTGGTAGGCGTAGTACAGGCCGCCCCAGGTGTGCGAGCCCCAGCTCGACGGGCCGCCGTTCATCGTGTCGTTCCAGGCCGATTCCGTGTAGCCCATGCGCAGGCCGCCGATCGACAGCCAGGCCTGATCGAGGCGAACCACACCGTCGCCGCCGTAGTTGAACGTGCCGATCTGGGCGCCGGCGGCATTGAACACCGAACCGATCTGGTTCGCGGAGTCCCAGTTGGCGCGGGCGCGGATGTAGGAGCGCAGCGTGCCCCACTCGGTCTCGGAGCGCGCGTCGAACTGCACGTCGGCCTCGATGTTCGCCGCCCAGTTGGTCGACGAGGTGCCGAAGTAGTCGTTGAAGCCCGTGGTATCGCCAGCGCGGAAGCTCGAAGCGGTGATCTGGTACCAGACCTTGCCGGAGATCGCGAGGCAGGTCTCGGTGCCCGGGATGTAGAAGAACCCCGAACCATACATGTCGCAGACGCGCACGTATTCGACCGGCTCAGGCTCCGGCATCACGACGGCGTCGGCCGCGCGCGCACCGGTCACGGCAACCAGCGCCGCGGCCGAACCGATGAGAAGGCTCTTGATGTTCATGTCTGCTCTCCGACTTTGTGCCTGTCGCGCCGCTCGCCCTAGAATCCCCGGGCATGGGCGTCGCGTTCAATCGAGTATGAGTTTTCGTGATTTTCGATCGGCGATCAACCAAAACCGCCGATTTGCGGGCGCTGGTAGCGTTTGAAGCAGTCGCGCTGTTGCGGAAATGTGACGGTTTTCTGAACGGATCATGGGCACGATGGCTTCGTGCGTCATATTTCGGCATGATGCTTCGGAGGTTGCATAATTCGGTCGCAGAAGCGCGTTACGCGAATCGGGTCGAAGTCGATTCGGGAACCCGGAGACCCGCGACGCGTTCCAGACCGACACGCCCGCCGTGTTTTCCGGGCGTAAAGTTTCCAGGCAGACGGGGAGCCATGACATGACTTTCAGGATCCAGCACCTTCTGATCGGCACTTTCAGGATCCAGCACCTTCTGATCGGCGCGGTGGCGCTCGCCGGCGCGAGCTTCGCGGCACCGGTCGCGGCGGAAGCCGCTTGCTTCTCCATCGGACCGGTTTCGGTGTGCGACGGGAATGGCCGGGCCTTCAAGGGCAGGCACTACAATTCGTACCGCTATGCCAACCAGGGCGGATACTATGCTGACCGCGGCGGCTACTATTACGACGGCCACCGTCATCAGAAGCGGTATAAGGGGCGGTATGCCCGCAACTACTGGGGCGCCGGGCCAAGTTCACATCCGGATGGACCGTACTACCGGCCGGGTTATGGCGTTCGCGGCATGTCGGCCGGCGATGATAGCGGCCTGACGCCGTAACAGCTCGCCTCGCGCCTGCGCCAGCCCTAGGCTGCTGCCGGATACTTCCCGAACATCTGGCGCACCGCGACACGGTCGGGTGCGCCAGCCGCCGTCAGCGGTAGGGAATCGACTACCAAGACATGCTTAGGGCGCTTGTAGCGCGCCAGTCGACTCCCGACGAAATCGCGCAGGACCGCGGCATCGATGGCATGTCCCGCACTGGCCTCGCAGACGGCCAGGACCGCCTCGCCCCAATGCTCGTCCGGAACGCCGATCACCACCGCCCGGCCGACGGACGGGTGCTCCCTCAACGCCTGCTCCACCTCGGCCGGATAGACGTTCTCGCCGCCCGGCTTGATGAGTTCCTTGTGCGGCGCGCGGCCCTGGTACCATAGCCAGCCGTCGGCGTCGAAGCGGCCGAGATCACCGGTATGGTGCCAGCTGTTCCGGAGCACCACGGCGTTCTCGGCGTCCCGGCCCCAGTAGCCCTGGAAGACAGTCGGACCGCGAACGACGATCTCGCCGACGCCACCGACCGGCAAAGGAAGGTCCGTATCATCCACCACCGCCACTGCCGACAGGGGACCCGCCTGGCCCGCGGCCCCCGGACGGTCGAGCCATCGACCGTAGGTAACGTTGCCGCTGACTTCGGTCTGGCCGTAGATCGACCAGAACGTCGCGCCCGGACATGCCGCTTCGAAACGCTCGATCGTCGGGGCCTGGTCCAGCCCCATGCAGGTTCGCAGGCTGGAAAAGCTGAGGCCCTGCCTGTCGCGCTCGTCCAGAAGCGCGCCCAGCATCGGCGGGAACGTGCCGATCATGGAAATGCCTGCGGTGTCGATCAGCGCCGCAGCCTCGGCCGCATCGAAGCGAGGCCTAACCACCGTCCTGCCGCCCGCGAAGTTCACGGCAAGCGACAGCGCGATTGCCATCACGTGAAAATAGGGTAGCGCTCCAAGGAACGCATCCTGAGGGCCGAGCGTGATCGCCAGCCCCATCTGGATCGACCCTGCGACCAGATTCGCCTGCGACAGGGTGGCGCCGCGCGGCTCTCCGTCGGTCGCCGCAGTGTAGATGATCAACAGCGGTCGATCAGCCAAGTCGTCTGGAATGCCCGGCGGCGGGCCCGCCAGCCAGTCGGCTGCAAAGTCACGTCTGCCACCGTCGTCCGTCGGCAGCTCTGTCACCTCACGCCCGGCGTCGACGAGATGGCGGTACTGAGGCTCGGCGACGACGATCTTCGGCTGGCAGTTGGAGAGGATGCGTCCGACCTCGTCGACACTGAGCCGCCAGTTGACCGGAGCAAGGATCGCCCCGATCCTCGCGCAAGCGGCCAGGAACAGGATCATCTCCTCGCGGCCATCGCTCAGCACGGCGACCCTGTCGCCCGGGCCGACTCCCCGCGCTGCGAGACCGCCAGCGTACCGCTCGGCCTTGTCCAGCAATTCGCGATGACTCAGCGTCGAGCCGGCAAACTCGAATGCCGGCTGATTTGCGAACGCGGCGGCGTTGCGCACAAAGCTGTCCCACAGCGAATATCCGCGCAGCATGGATCCTCCCAGGTACCGCGCGGACGATTAGACCCTTGCCGCCCGGCCTGTCCAGCCAAGGCGGCAATGGTCAGAATACCGGCGGGTACGGCCGGCCACAGCGGTCAAGCGTTATCCAGCGCGTCTCCGTGAAGGTTTCCAGCGACCAGCGACCGCCATGCTTGCCGGACCCGGACGCCTTGAAGCCACCGAACGGCACGTGCGGCTCGTCGTTCACGCTGGAGCAGTTGATGTGGCAGTTTCCGGTGTCCAGCCGGTTGACGATGGCGAGGCCCCTGCCCTCGTCGCGCGTCATGACGCCTGCCGACAACCCATACTCGGTGTCGTTGGCGATCTGGATGGCCTCGTCGTCGGTACGGAACGGAATGACGGGCACGACGGGACCGAACGTCTCGTCCTGGTACAGTTTCATGTCGGGTGTCACGCCCGTCAGGATGGTCGGCTCGACAAAGCGCCCGTCGATCTTGCCGCCAAGCACCACCTTGGCGCCGCGCCGAACCGCATCGTCCAGTTGCTCCCGCACCTTGGCGACCTGCTTGTCGTTGATGAGCGGGCCGATCACGTGCTCCTTGCTCTTGGTCGGATCGCCGACCTTGAGCTTGGCGGCGCGCTCGACGAAGCGCTTCAGGAAGTCGTCATAGATCTTCTCGTGCACCAGCACCTTCTCGACCGACATGCAGATCTGACCCTGATGCATGAAGGAACCGAAATTCGCCGCCTGGGTGGCGCGCTCCATGTCGGCATCGTCGAGCACGATCAGCGAATCCTTGCCGCCGAGCTCGACACAGTACTTCTTGAGGTGCGCGCCGGCCTTGGCCGCGACCTGGCGTCCCACAGCCGTCGAGCCGGTAAAGGATATGCCCTTCACATACGGATGCTCGATCAATTCGTCGCCGACCTCGGCGACGTTGTCGCGCGAGCAGGTGACCACATTGAACACGCCCTTCGGCAGCCCGGCCTCCTCGAAGATTTCGGCGAAGAGCAGGCCGCCTAGATAAGGCGTCTCCTCTGAGGGCTTCAACACGATGGTGTTGCCTGCCGCGAGCGGGAACAAGAAGCCGCGCGCCGACAGGATGCAGGGGAAGTTCCACGGGCTGATGATCGATACCACGCCCATCGGCCGGCGCACCGCCATCGACACCTTGCCATAGTCCGACGGCAGCACTTCACCGGTCGACTGCCAGACCGAGCCCGCGGCGGCATGGAAGATTTCGGTGACATAGCCGGTCTCAAACATGCCCTTGCCGAACCAGCCGCCGCCCTCGGCCATGATCGCGTCGACGATCTCCATGCGGCGACGTTCCCAGATCGCGGCCGCCTTGTGCAGGATGTGGGCGCGTTTGGAGAATGCGAGCTTCGACCATTCGGGGAACGCCGCGTGCGCCGCCTCGATCGCCGCGGCCGTCTCGGCGCGGCCCGAGTCCGGCACCTCGGCCCAGACCGAGCCATCGGCCGGGTTCAGATCCTTGAAGGTCCTCTTCGCGGCCGCCCAGCCGCCTCCGATGTACATGCCTTCAAAAACGCGAGCCATCAGCGTGTCTCCTGGTGCTTCCTGTGTTTCTTCTTCAGCTTGTCGTGCTTCGGACGCCTGCCGACAGCGTGGTCTTCGTCCTCGACCGTGCCGGATTTCTCGATCCAATCGTCGTCGTCAGCCGCGACCGGTGCGACCTGGGGTTTGACGGGAATGGTGAAAGCGGTGAGCGTCTTCCGGCCCGATGCGATGTGACTGGCCGAAATGGCCGCCGCGCGCGCCACAAGCTCGGAGATCGACATGCTGGCCGGCGACGTCGGTGGTGCGGCGGGCTCGGCGGCCTTCGGCTGGTCGTCATCGACATTCATCGGCCCGCTGTTGTGGCCGATCAGGCTGTGCGAGCCGTTCAGCCTGCGCGGCTCGTAATATGGCATGTCGCCGACGTCGACGTTCGGCCGGAAAACGATCGGCTCGCGCGACTGGAATGCGCTCGGCACGGAAGTCGACCGACGCGCCGTGGCAACGTGCTCTGCCAGACGCTCGGTCGCGCGGCGCGCCAAGTTGGCGGAGGAGAAGGCGATCTGCCGGGCATCGTCGGCTGCCTTCTTCGGGACATCGGGCCGCTCGGAGGCAGACGCAACTGTTGCCCATGGATCGCCGCCAGCCTGCGGATCGTAGCGGCCGACAAAGGCGCTGGGCAACACCTCGTCGCGCCGGCTGGATCGGACGAAGGCCTGCTGGATGCGGCCGGCCCGCGCCGCGAGGTCTCCGACAAGCCTACCGATCGATGCGACCGCGGCAGGTAGATGCATGGCCGGCGGCAGATGGATCGACGGTTTCGCGCCCGCGCCCCGCCCGGCGCCGCCGAGATAGGCAGCGATGACCGCCGGGTCGCGGCGGAGCGCCTCGGCCGTGTTCTCGCCGGTCACGTGGCCGTTCTCGATCAGATAGCCGCGGCTCGCCACCTTCAGGCTCTGGCGCGCGTTCTGCTCGACCAGCAGAACACCGACGCCGCTCGACGCCACGGCCGCAAGCGATCGGAACAGTTCCTGCGTCAATAGCGGGGAGAGGCCGAGCGAAGGTTCGTCAAGCATCAGAACATCGGGACGACTCATCAGCGCGCGTCCGATCGCCACCATCTGCTGCTCGCCGCCGGACATGGTCCGCGCGATCTGCGCCTTGCGCTCCGAGAGCCTGGGGAAGAGCGAATAGATCTGCCGCAGCGTCGCTTCCTCGCTGGAGCGCGCGCGCTTCGCGAAGGCGCCAAGTTGCAGATTCTCGGCCACGGTAAGGTCGCCGAAGATGCCACGGCCTTCCGGCACCAGAGCGATCCCTTCCTCGACGATCCTGTGCGGCTTCATCCCGGCGATCGGCCGGCAGTTCATGACGACGTCGCCCGCGTCGGCCTTGACCATCCCGGCGATTGCCTTCAGGAGCGTGGATTTGCCCGCGCCATTGGCCCCGAGGATCACGCAGATCTCGCCCTTGGCGACCTTCAACCCGACACCATCGAGCGCCCGGTGGCGGCCATAGGTGACGGCTAGGTCCTTGACCTCAAGCATCGTCGTCACCGAGATAGGCGCGCACGACTTCTGGATGAGCGAGCGTCTCGGCCACCCTGCCCTCGGCGATCTTCAGCCCGCCCGACATGACCACGCATCGGTCGCACAACTCCCGGATTGCGTCCATGACGTGCTCTACCATGACGATAGTACGGCCCTCGCGCCGCAGTTCGTCGATCAGCGCGATGCCGATCTTCAGCTCGGTCGGGTTCAAACCCGCCAGCCACTCGTCGAGCAGAAGGACGCGCGGGTCCGACGCCAACGCTCGCGCCAGTTCCACCCGCTTCTGGTCGATGTAGGTCAAGGTCGACACCGGCGTGTGCGCCCGGCCCTTCAGGCCGACGCGATCTAGCAACCGCTCGGCCAGCGCCTTCGCCGGCTCGCCCCAGTAGCGGCTGTGGCCGAACACGGCACCGGCCATTACGTTGCCCAGCGCGTCTAGCGAAGGCAGCATGCGCACCAGCTGGAAGGTGCGCGACACACCCCGACGCGCAATCAGGTGCGCCGGCAACCCGGAGACGCGGTCGCCGTCGAGGACGATCTCGCCCGACGTCGGCTTGAGCGCGCCGGAGATCAGGTTGAGCATCGTCGTCTTGCCGGAGCCGTTCGGCCCAATCAGTCCAAACAGCTCGCCCTTCTTCACCTCGAAGGAGACGTCGTTGACGGCGACGAGACCGCCGAAGGCCTTGCGCGCTGACCGAATGGCGAGGACTGGCGCGTTCACGCGGCCTTCTCCGAGCCAACGCGCGCGGCACGCGCCTTCATCTTCGCCCGCGCCTGTTCGATCAGGCCGGTGATGCCGTTCGGGATGAAATAGACGATCGCCAGGAATGCCAGACCGACCACGATGGAGGTGTGGTTCGGGAAGCGCGAAGAGATGACGTCCATGACGATGGTGAAGGGGATGACCCCGACCAGCGGGCCCCACAGCCGCTTTGTGCCGCCCAGCAGCGCCATGATGACAACCAGGAAGGAGATCATCGGGTTGAAGGCGGAAGGCGGCTCTATGTAGGTGTAGCGAGGCGCGGTCATGGCGCCGGCGACCGCGATAAAAGCGCCGGAGATCATGAACAGCACGACTTTCGAACGCGCCGTGTCGATGCCGACATGGCGGGCGACAGTCTCGTCGTTGCCGATAACATTCATCGCGAAACCGAGCCGCGAACGGCCAATCAGGAAGCTCGTCAGGAACACGGTGGCCGTCAGACCCAGCAGCATCCAGTAGATGTGCTGCTCCACCAGGTCCGTGAAGACGTAGAGACCCATGGCGGTGGCGAATTTCGTCTGCGTCCAGGTCACCAGCTGGCGCACCAGTTCGGCGAGCCCGAACGTGAAAATCACGAAATATACGCCGGAGATGCGCAGCGTCGCCGCGCCCACCAGGCCGGCGACCAGCGCGCCGACGAGTGCTGCGATCGCCACCAGCAGAGGATAGGGCAACGCGTCGATGCCGAGCGCCACGGAATACGCCCCAAGCCCGTAGAATGCGGCGGTCGCAAGCGACACGTAGTGCGTGGGGCCGGAGAACAGCGCCCAAGCCGTGCAGAGCGCGGCGTAAAGCATGATGTTGACCGACATGGACAGATAGTAGCCCTGGTCGAACAGCGGCAGCAGCGCGGCCACGGCGACCAGACCGGCGCCAAGCGCCAGCGAGCGGCCTTCCTCCCGCGTGAAGCCGGCGGCGTATGCCTTGACAGCCTCGATCACGACGGCGCCCTCCCGAAGATGCCTTGCGGCCGGAAGAGCAGCACGAGGATGAACAGTCCGTAGGTGGCGGCCAGCGTCAGACCGGGATCGATCAGGCTGGCCACCATCGTCTCCGAGATGCCGAGGATAAGCGCCGCCAGCACGGCGCCGCGAACGTCGCCGACGCCGCCCATGATCACGATGATCAGCGCCTTCATGGTGAAGACGACACCCATCGACGGGTTGAAGGTATAGAAAGTGGACAGCAACGCCCCGCCACACGCCGTCAACGCACCGCCCAGCGCAAAGGCGAAGGCCGCAGCGCGCTGCGTGTCGATGGCCACCAGTCGGGCAGAACTCGGATCGACGGCCACGGCGCGCAGGGCGGTGCCGAGGCGTGTGCCGTAGAGGAAGAACCAGAGACCTGCGCCGATCACGACGGCGGCGAGGAAGGCGACCACCCGGTTAAGCCCGTACGAACTGCCGAGGATGTCGAAGCGCTCGGCGAGGAATGTGTAGGAACGATATTCGCCGCCGAACGCCAGCAGCATCAGTCCCTGCAGCAGGAACAAAAGGCCGAAGGTGGCGAGGATGGAATCGGATTCGAGCTGGCCGCGCGATTTTGCGCGTTTCACCAGCGGTTCCAGCGCCACCGCGTAGATGCCCCAGTTGATCACGAACGCGAACGGCGCGATCAGCAGCATTCCGACCAGCGGGTTGATCGACAGGCCCGTGTAGAGCCAGAAAGCCAGGAAGCAGGCCGCGACCAGCGTCTCGCCATTGCCGAGATTCATGATGCGGGCGACGCCATACTGCAGGGTCAAACCCAGCGCGACGAGCGCGTAGGTGCCGCTGAGCAGGATGCCCGTGACGAGAATGTTCATGCGTTGAGGCTACCGTTGGATGCCGGCGCGGCGGAAACGCTCCGCCGCGCCGGTCGTCCTGTCAATCAGATTACTTCCAGGCCGGCTTCTTGACCGGCTCGCCGGCGACGTCGAGGCCCTCGGCGGCAACCGCCTTGAACACGCCGTTCTCCCACTGGCCGACCGTCCAGACCTTCTCGTTGACGTTGTTGGGCATCGAGATCGAACCGATCACAGTGTCGAACGTACCGCCCTTGATCGCGGCGATGACGGCGGCCTTGTCCTTGCTGCCCGCCTTCTCGATCGCCTGGCCAAGGATCTGCAGGCCGGCATAGGTCGTGGCACTCGCCCAGAAGTCCGGATCGACGCCGGTGACTTCCTTCGACTTGGCGAAGTAGGCCTTGATCTTCTCGTCGTTGACGTTGACGCCGCCGATGCCCATCACGCCGTTGGCACCTTCCTTGAAGCGGCCTGCGAACGCCGGGAACGCCGTGCCGACGCCGGTGTAGAAGGCGCCGACCTCGAGGCCTTGAACCTGCGCCTGCTCGGTCAGCGCGAAGGTATCGCCCGGATAGGATAAGGCGACGAAGGCGTCCGGAGACGCGGCCTTGGCGCCGCTGATAACCGGGGCGAGGTCCTGGGTGCCCAGCGGGTAGGAGGTCTCGTAAACGATCTCGAAGCCGGCGGCCGTGAGCGCGGGCTTCGCGACGCCGATCAGTTCCAGACCGAAGGCGTCGGCAACGTTGACCAGCGCCACCTTGTTGCCAATGTCGCCCTTGTCCCTGAGCTTGGCCAGCGACGCGACCATGCCTTCCGCGAGCTGGGTCGAGGTGCCGAGCATCCAGAAGGAGTTCGGCCAGCGTTCGGCGAACTTCTTGACGCCGTCGGTCGCCGCGCTCGTCGTAATGTGCGGATAGCCGAACTTCGCGATCGTCGGCGCCGTGGCGATGTTCAGGCCCGTCGAATAGGGCGTGACGATGAAGTCGACATTGTCGACGGTGGCGAGACGCGTGATGTTCTTGATCGCCTCCTCGCCATTCGTCTTGTCATCGTACTCGACCAGCTCGAGCTTCATCTTGGTGCCGCCGACATTGAGGCCGCCGGCGTCGTTGATCTCCTTCATCCAGAGCTGGATGTTCGGCCAGTGCGTGACGGCGGCGCCGCCCGCGAGAGGTCCGGATTTCGGCGCACTGGCGCCGATCTTGATGACCTCCTGGGCAAAGGCCGGCACCATGGCCAGCCCGACCGCCGCCGAAGCGGCAAGAGCGATGAATGTACGTCTCAGCATGTATTCCTCCCTTGGTTGCTTCCGACTTCCGGCCCGCCTCCCGACGGGCGAATTGTTCATGCGAACTGGATTGTCTTGGTCTCGATGTAGTTCTCCAGCCCTTCGGGTCCGCCCTCGCGGCCCATTCCCGACTGCTTGAAGCCGCCGAACGGGTGCTTGGGATCGATGATGACGCCGTTGATGGTGATGGTCCCCGAGCGGACGCGACGCGCCATGCGATAGGCCCGCTCCGGGTCGGCCGAATAGATCGAGGCATTGAGGCCGTACTGGGTGTCGTTGGCCTTGGCGATCGCCTCCTCGTCGTCGCGGTAGGTCATCACCGAGACCACCGGCCCGAAAATCTCTTCCTGGACGATCTTCATGTGCGGCGTCACGTCGGTGAAGACCGTCGGCTCGACGAAGAAACCTCGGTCAAGACCCTTCGGCCGCCCTCCACCGCAGGCGACGCGCGCGCCCTCGGCACGTCCGGCGGCGATGTAGCCTTCAACCCGGTCGCGCTGGCGCGCCATTGTGAGCGGCCCCATCTGCGTCGCCGGGTCGGACGGGTCGCCGACCTTGATGTTGGAGACGGCGCCCAGATAGAGGTCGAGGAACTCCTTCTCGCGGCGTTCCGGCACCAGGATCCGCGTCAGCGAGAAGCACACCTGTCCGGTGATCGGCATTGTGTAGACCATCAGGCTCGGCAGCGCCTGCTTGAAGTCGGCATCGTCGAGCAGCACGGCGGCGGACTTGCCGCCGAGTTCGAGGCTCACGCGGGCGAGACGCCCGGCGCAGGCGGCCGCGATATTCTTGCCGGCAGCGGTCGAGCCGGTGAAAGCCACCTTGTCGATGCCCTTGTGACGAACGAGATAATCGCCACCCTCGCGACCGGCCGGCACGATGTTGAAGACGCCTTCCGGAAGCCCTGCCTTCTCGATGCATTCGGCGAGGATGTAGGCTTCGAGCGGCGTCTCCGGCGACGGCTTGGCGACCATGGTGCAACCAGCCGCCAGCCCGGCCGCGATCTTGTAGGAGAGCAGCACCAGCGGCGCGTTCCACGGCGTGATCGCAGCGCAGACGCCGACCGGCTCCTTGACCACGCGGACCTTGCCGCCGTCGTCGCGCTTGCGATCGTCAACGAAGGGGTACTTCTCGATGAGGTCGGCATAGTAGTTGAAGAGCGTCGGGTTCTGGCCGACCAGCTTCTTGGTGAGCGAAATCGGCGCGCCGACCTGCACGGTCCAGGCCTGCGCGATGTCATCGAGGCGCTGGGTCAGAAGCTCCGCGACCCGGCGCAGATACACGGCCCGCTCGGACGGCGCCATGCGCGGCCATGGTCCCTTGTCAAAGGCATCGCGCGCCGCGGCGACGGCGCGATCGATGTCCGCCGGTCCTGCCTCCGGATAGGTGATCAGCACCTCTTCGGTCACCGGTGAAACGACCTTCAGCGTCTGTCGCGAAATCGGCTCTACCCATCGGCCGCCGACGAAAAAGCGCTCCGGCGCCCTGGGCGTGGCAGCGGGCTTGTGCATCATGTTCATGACGTCTCTCCCTCGGTCGGTGCGCCCTGCAGGCGGGCGGCGTGTCGTTCACGCACCGGCCGACGGAATCTAGAGGGTTCCGCTCTCTCCCGACCAAGGGCGCGCGAACGAACGCTATTGGCTTTCCGTCGGCTTGTCACTGCCAACCGACGCCAGATGTATACATCGTGATCGAATTCCGCGGATGACCTGGGCCCCAGGTCCAAGCTCGCAACGCCTTTGTTTGCGCCTAGCGAAAACAAATCGGCGGGCTGCAATCCGACTTGCTCGATCCAAGCTTGAAGCGCGCCGTTGTATACAAACAGGATGCAGGAACGTCCCTGCGGCACTTTCCTGGCGGATTGAGTGGAAACGCTCGCAACCGGCTTCGACGCGGCACTCACAGGGGATACTCCTGCGGTCCGTCACGCACGGTGATCCAGCGCAGCTCGGTGAACTCCTCGATGCCGGCACGACCGCCGAAACGGCCAAAGCCCGACGCCTTGACGCCGCCGAACGGCATGTTCGGCTCGTCGTTGATGGTGGACGAATTGATGTGACAGATGCCGGTCTCCAGCCGGCGCGCGACGGCGAGTGCACGGGTCACGTCCCGCCCGAACACCGATGCCGACAGCCCGTATTCCGTGTCGTTGGCGATCGACACCGCTTCGTCGATATCGGTGTAGCGGATCACCGAGGCGACCGGGCCGAACGTCTCTTCGTGGTAGATGCGCATGTCGGGCGTCACGGCGTCGAGCACAGTGGCATCGAGATACGCGCTGCGCTGCCGTCCGCCGCAAACCAGCCTGGCGCCGAGCCGCACCGCGTCGTCAATCAGCCCACGAACACGTTGCGCCGCCTGATCGCTGATCATCGGCCCCACGCCCGAATCCGGGCGGCTCGGATCGCCAACGATGACGCGCTCGGCGCGCGCCCGCAGCTTCTCGACGAATTCGTCCGCCAGCGCTTCCGGAACGATCAGCCGCTCCGTCGACATGCAGATCTGCCCCTGGTGGAAGTAAGCGCCATAGGCGGCGGCGCGCGCCGCGGCATCGAGGTCGGCGTCGTCCAGCACCACCAGCGGCGCCTTGCCGCCAAGCTCCAGCAGAGGTCGCTTCAGGTGCCTGGCGCAAAGTTCTGCGATGACCCGGCCGACGCGGGTGGAGCCGGTGAAATTGACCCGCCGCACAGCTGCATGGCCGATCAGCGCGCCGACAACCTCCTCGGCGTCGGCCGGAGCGCTGTGGACGATACCGAGCGCACCGGCTGGCAGGCCAGCCTCCACCACGCAGTCGACAAGGAGCTGGTGGGTTGCGGGGCAAAGCTCGGACGCCTTGAACACCACCGTGTTGCCGCAGGCGAGCGGCGTGGCGACGGCACGGGCGGAGAGCACGACCGGCGCGTTCCACGGCGCCATCGAAAGCACGACCCCGCAAGGCTGGCGGATGCCCATGGCGAGTGTGCCCGGCTGCTCGGACGGCAGGATCTCGCCTGTGACCTGCGTCGTGATCGCGCCCGCCTCGCGCAGGATCGAGGCACCCAATCGGACGTTGAGCTGGCCCCACGCACGTGTTCCGCCGATCTCGGCGCAGATGCTCGCGACGAACGCCTCGGCCCGCTGTTCCACCAGGTCGGCGGCGCGCATCAGCACAGTACGGCGAGCGGCGGCGGAGGTCGAAGACCAGACCGGGAAAGCCGCCGCCGCGTTGCTGGCGACACGCAGTGCGCCCTTGACCGTCACGACCTGGGGACGGGCATCGACATCACTCGTACGGGCCTCGGCGGCCTGGCTCAACGGCATCCTCCCTGCGGCAGGTCCTCCAACCGGCCGTCGGACCTGACGGCCCGTACCTCGAAACAAACACCACGAAAGAGGATGTTAGAATGCAGAAAACCGGCTATATCTTGCGAAAATCTGGCAGTCCGGAAATGTGTACTGGATGAAAGCCGAGCGCGTCGACACGGCATTGCAGCCGCGCAGCTGGTCCCTCGGCCGCGCCGGGCAAGACGCGGCACGACATCTCATCCTGCTGCTAGACGGTATCGGCGAAGCCGACAGCGGCGATCAGCAGATCGCGTTGTCGGCGCCCGTGGTACTCTGGCTCGGCAGCCAGAAGGGCGGCCGGCTCCGCATCGACGCCGGAGGTTCCGGCTTCCGCGCGACGGCGGCAAATGACGCGGTCGCGGCCGCTGTGGGCGACCAGGCGGAATCCGCCGGGCTCGCCGCGCTGGTCGACCGCGACTTCGCCCTGTCGCTGGCTGGACATGACGAGCGGGCGGGCGCAATCGAGCGGTGCCTCGCCGGCGCGATCGCCGAGCAGAAGCGCGGCGAAGCGGGCTCGGCACTCTACATGTCAGCGCTTCTGAGGATCGTGCTGGTGACACTGCTGCGCGTATCAGGGGGCGTCGAGACCGGCTCTGGTGCGGCGGCAGGCAAGCCGGTGCTGCTGCAACGCTTCCGCAGCCTGGTCGAGATGAATTTTCGGAGCCATTGGCCGGTTGCGCGCTACTGCGAAGCGCTCGGAATTTCGCCGGACCGACTCCACGCGGTCTGCACGACAGGGATAGGCAAGACCCCGAAGGCGCTGATCGCCGAGCGGCTGGCGCACGAGGCGGCGATGCGGCTCGAACGCTCGGCGCTGACGGTGAGCCAGCTCGGCCACGTGCTCGGATTCAACGACCCCGCCCACTTCTCCAACTTCTTCCGGCGCATGCGCGGCGTGGCGCCTGGCCGCTACCGGCGGCTGGCCGCAGAGGCGGCGGCCGAAGGCAACCGGCCAGCGCCGTCCAGCTTTTCCGACTGGCCGTAATTCGCCCAGACCGAAACGCCTCAATGGAAAAGGGCGGCTCGCGCCGCCCCTGACCTTCTCGTCGACGACGAAGCCGTTACTGGAAGCTCTCCAGCTTCTTGATCAGCGCTTCGCCGACCACGTCCTTGTACTTGTCCCAGATCGGCTGGGCCGAAGCGCGCCACTCCTTGGCTTCCTCCGGCGTCTGGACATGGATGGTAACGCCGTTTGCCGTCAGCGTGGCAACCGTGTCTTCCTTGATCTTCTTGATGCGATCCCACTGATTGGCGTTCACGGTCTTGACCGCGTCCTGAATGATTGCCTTGTTCTCGGGGCTCAGGCCATCCCACCACGTCTTGTTGACGATCCACGGGAAGAACGTCGCGCTGTAAGTGGCGTAGTTCACTTCCTTGATTGTGTCGTAGAGCTTCAGGTTCGCATAGACCTCGATCGGCACGTTCATGCCCTCGATCAGGCCCTGCTGAAGCGCCGGCAGCACTTCGGTGAAGGTCAGCGAGACAGGCGTGGCGCCCCAGTTCTTCAGGATCTCGAGGTTGACGGTGCCGAGGCTTCTGAGCCGCAGGCCCTTGAAGTCCTCAGGCTTCCGGATCGGATTCTTGGTGCCGGGAACCAGATACTCATTCGGCAGCACGCCGAGCACCATGCCGCCCTTCTGCTCCACCTCGGCATAGGCCTCCCGGAGAAAGTCCGGATCCTCGGTGGCTTTCCGGAACACGTCGATGGTCGGGAAGGCATAGGGCAGTTCGAAGATGTAGAGGCGCGGGCTGATCGCCGGCCAGTAGGGCGAGATCAGCGTCGACATCTCGACGTCGCCGCGCAGCACGGCCTGTAGCAGGTCCGTGCCCTTGTACAGGCTGCCGTCGAAGAAGAATTCCACCTTGATGTCGCCCTTCGACTTCTCCTCGACGATCTTCTGGAATTCCAGGTTGGCGAGACCTGCCGGCAGCGTATTGGAATACTCGCCGGGGAAGCGGATGGTGACCGACTGCGCCGACGCGCTGTCCGCCATGACCAACGCCGCTGCGCCAAACGCAGCGGCTTTCAGAAACTCAAGACCTCTCACCTCGAAACCCTCCCTTGGCTGGACTTGGTTCAGCGACCAATGAACCATTCAGACCAATGGTCGCCTCGATTGCCGACGCAGGCAACCATACCGCAACCAATTGGTCAACGGTCAATCGGCGAATTGGTCCGGAAAGGCTGGAAATCAGGGCAGCGTGACGGGTCCACCGCGCATCAGGCGGGTCACGTTGTCGAGGTGGCGCTGCATGGCATCGCGGGCCGCAACGGCGTCGCGCGCGAACAGCGCCTCGACGATCGCCCTGTGATCGCGGGAATGGATCTGGCGCCGGGCCTGCGTAGCCGTGACCACCGATATCTTGCCCCATTCGGCCGAACCGCGGATCTCGTTGACGGAGTCCATGATGACCATGATGAACGAGTTGTGGGCGGCGGCGGCTATGGCCGTGTGCATCTCCCGGTCCCAATAGTCGAAACCGGCGGCATCGGGCGCTGCCTCGCTCTTCAAGAGCAGGTCGCGAATACGTTCCAGATCGGCCATCGTGGCATGGATTGCCGCGTATTCCGTCACCACGGGCTCGAATAGCGTACGCGCTACGGCCAGATCCGCGGGGCTGACGTCGTAGCGCCCCGAAGACCAGGTGGAGGAAGAAATCAGTTCCTTCGGCAAGGCAGGAACCTGGGATTCATCGGCCACGAAGGTACCGCGCCCAACATGGCGGATGATGCGGCCGTTGCGCTCAAGCGTCTCCAGCGCGCGACGAACGACGGCGCGGGACGCATTGTAGCGCGTCGCCAGATCGCGTTCCGTCGGCAAACGGTCACCCGCCTGCAGCAGCCCGGTTTCGATGGAACCGGTGATCTCGGCGGTCAGCGTATCGACGACGTCGTTACCACTGTCTCTGGGCACGATTCGCTCCCATTGGTCTGAACCAATCTAGTATGCGAATCTCTACGTGCTGGCAACGAGGCCCGCAATACAGCCATTCGGCTATGCTTCTGCTGTCGATCCCGATACTCAAACCCCGACCGTGCGTCTTGTCGCAAGACCGCCCGGCCCCTTCAGGAACAGAATGAGGCCGGGCGTTGCAACCATTCAGGCGTGGATGATTTCGTTGCGGAGGATGCCGATCTTCTCGATCTCGCTTTCCACGACGTCACCCGGCAGGCAATAGCGCTCGGCGCGCACGAGGCCAGGATAGTTGCCCCACTTGCCGCCCAGTTCGGGGTCGGCCGACCAGGCCGTGCCGCCCGGCGTACCGGTGATGATGATCATGCCTGGCCTCAACGTGAAGCTGATGGAGAAATGATGGATGATGTCGGCACAGGTGAAGATCATGTTCTTCGTGTTTGTGCTCTGACGAAGTTCGCCGTTGACGCGGGTCTTCAGGTCCAGCGTCTGCGGGTCACCGATCTCGTCGGCCGTGACGATGCAGGGCCCGAGCGGCGCGGAGGTGTCGAACGACTTGCCGCGCCCGGTCTCGTACCAGACAAAGCCCTCCTTGGACTTGCGCACCTGAAGATCTCGCGCCGACACGTCGTTGACGACCGTGTAACCGAAGACGTGCTCCAGCGCCCTTTCCTTGGGGATGTGCCGGCCCGGCTTGCCGATCACAATGGCCAGTTCGGTCTCGACATCGAGCTTCTTGGTCAGCTTCGGCTCGTAGACGATCTGCTCGTCGGTGCCGATGACGCAATCGCCGGTCATCATGAAGAATTCGACCTCCTTGCCGCTGATCGGCAGGTTCGCCTTCTCCTGGTTGTGCTCGATGTAGTTCGAGCCGCTTCCGAGGATCGAGGACGGGATGATCGGCGCACCGAGCTTCAGCGCTGAACGCTTGGCCCAGAGCGCTTTTGGCGCCCCCGCAACGATCTTCTTCGCCGCCGCGAGTCCCTCGTCGGCAGAGCGAATGAAGCTGATCGTGTCCTTGAACCATGCCGGGCGCCCGACGCCCACGGCCCTGGCGCCTGCCAGCGCATCGACGATCGAATCGCCTTTCTGGAAGCCGAGGCGCAGTCCGCCGCCCCTCTTCATCACATTGACGATCTTCATGGCCTCTGCCTCCACACGTGTTGAATTGGTTTCTTTCCAGCGCCTGCCGGGTTTCCCGATGCCCGAAACGGCACATGCCACGGCGCCGATGCAACCATTGATGACCGAGAGTCCCTCATTTGGTCAACCAATATTTTGATTTGGTTGCGACCGATCCAAGCCGGAGGGCGCCCACCAGCCACCAGTGAGCAGGCGCCGCCGGCAAGCGAGGACCTCACATTTACTCTTACAAAATTATTGATTTTATTGACATACTTCAATTTTCGCGGGGTCTCCGCCATCGGCCGAGATTTCACTCGAACCAACCCGCGCCATCCTGACACATTTCATCCGGTGAAGAGTCCTTCGTTTGGTTGAGCCTGAGGAAACCGAAAGGCCTTTTGGTTTCATGCTTGACGTATTGGTTTTGATATGGTCGGCTTAGAGACATGCGGTTCCATCGGAGGGTGCGCCGCGGACGCGGGGAGGAGCATGCAGCGTTACGTCTACTGGCTTGGCCGCAACATCGATTCGCTCGTCGCCGGCCTGGCGATGGCCGTCGCGCTCTACATCTTCGCCCAGGAGATGGTGGCGCGCTGGTTCTTCAACACGAGCCTGACCTGGAGCGAGGACCTGTCCCGCGTGCTCCTGGTCGTCATGGTCTACTTCGGCGCGTCGGCGGTTGCCGGCGAGAACCGCCACATCCGTGTCGAGTTCGTTCTGGAGTTGATGCCGACAGCGGTTCAGCGGATCGTCCGCCTGCTGATCGATGTCGCGTGCCTCGGCTTCGCGCTGCTGGCCGTCTGGCTCGGTGTCCGGCTCGTCCGCGATACGGCGGCTATCGGCCTCTCCTTCGCCCATTCGGGCTTCGCCCTGCCGGTCTGGGTCGCCCAGTCCTGCATTCCGGTGTCCTTCGCGATCATGGCGATCCGCATCGCGCTTCGGATTGTCGGGTACGGGCCAGCCCCCGAGCCCGAGCAGGCGGCAGCCCTGCAGCGGGAGGGCTGAGCGATGGTTGCGCTTCAGATCCTCGCAATGATGCTGGTACTGCTGTTCATCGGCATTCCGATCGGCTTTGCTCTCTGGTTTACCGGGCTGTTTGCGGTCCTGGTCTTCAAGCTTTCTTCTTTGACGCAGGTTGCGCAGTCGCTCTACTCGACGCTCGACAGCTTCGTCCTGCTTGCCATCCCCTTCTTCATCCTGGCCGGCAACATCATCGTGCGCGGCGGTATTGCCACACCGATGTTCGCGCTGATCCACAGCGTCACGCGACGGTTGCCCGGCGGGGCCGCGATCGGCTCCAGCCTCGGTTGCGCCGCATTCGGCGCGATGACGGGTTCTTCAGTCGCTGCAGCTGCCGCGCTCGCTCGGACGATGACGCACGAGCTCACCCGCCTCGGCTACGGTGTCGGATTCGCAGCAGGCCTGCTCGCCGCAGGCGGCACGCTGGCAATCCTCATTCCACCCAGTGTGTCGCTCGTCCTTTACGGGGCGCTTTCGCACACGTCTGTCGGCGATCTGTTCCTCGCCGCGGTCGTTCCCGGCCTTCTGACGGCGGCAGCGTTGACCTTCACGACGTGGTTTGTCGCGCGACGGGATTACCCCGTCGATCCGAACATGAAACCGCTCGCACGCGGCGTGGTTTTCGGACAATTCGTGAAGGCCATCCCGGCGCTCGGCATCCCGGCCATCATTCTCGGAGGAATATTCGCCGGCTGGTTTACCCCCACGGAGGCCGCAGCGGTCGCCTGTGTCTATGCCATCGCGCTCGTCTGGTTCCTGTTCCGAAACGTCGGCCTCGGCGACATGGCGATGGTGTTTTCGGAAAGCGCCAAATCGACGGCGTCGATCATGTTCATCGTTTCGGGCGCCATCTTCGTCGGCCATGTCTGTACGTTGGCGGGTCTTCCTCGCACGATCGTATCGTTGCTCGAATACTACCAGCTCACCTGGTGGCAGTTCCTCATCCTGATCAACATCCTGTTGCTTGTCCTGGGCTGCTTCCTCGACGGCTTCACGATCACCACCGTCATCACGCCGCTGATCCTGCCTTCCGTCCTGGCAGTCGGCGTCGACCCCATCCACTTTGCCATCGTGCTGGTGATCAACATCGAGATCGGCGCGGTCACGCCGCCGATCGGCTTGAACCTGTTCGTGCTGAGTTCGGTCGCGCGCATCCCGGTCGGAGTGGTGGCGCGCGGCGTACTGCCCTTCCTGTCTGCACTGATCGTCATGCTGCTCGTCTTCAGCTTCATCCCTGAGATCAGCCTGTTCGCGGTGAGATAGGGCGGTCCTCCCAAGATCGCACGCCCGGCCGGCGAAGCGGCCGGCCGGGCCAACCATGTCGAGGAGACAACGATGCTCAAGGTGATCGATTCCCACCACCACATCTGGCGCATGGCCGACGTCCCGTGGCTGCTGGAAGGCAAGCCGCGCATATTCGGCGACTACACGGCGCTGAAGCGCGACTATCCGATCGAGGAATACAAGGCCGACGTCGCGCCGGCGAACGTCGTCAAGTCGGTATACCTGCAGGCCAACTGGTCCTATGACCGCTCGGTCGACGAGGCGCGCTGGGTAGACGAGACCGGCAAGCAGCACGGCATGCCGAATGCCGTGGTCGCCAACGCCGACCTGCGCCGGCCCGATGTCGAAGGCTTGCTCGACGCCTACACGAAGATCCCGTCGGTCAAGGGTATCCGCCAGCACCTGCACTGGCACAAGAACCCAAAATTCTCCTACATTGATGCGCCCGATGTCTACGATCACGAAGACTGGCGGCGCGGCTTCAAGCATCTCGCCGACCGCGGCTTTTCCTTCGACCTGCAGCTCTTCCCCAGCCAGCTCAAGGGCGCCGTCGGCCTGCTCAACGCGTTCCCGAAGACAACCTTCATCCTCAACCACGCGGGCATGCTCGACGCCCGCGACGACGCGACGATCGAACTGTGGCGGAGCGGCATGGAGACCTTGTCCAAATGTCCTAACCTTGTGATCAAGTTCACCGGGCTTGGCACGTTCGACCACAGGTCGTCGCCCGAGATCATGGCCCCGATGATCCCCGTCTCGCTCCAGCTGTTCGGCGCGAAGCGGTGCATGTACGGCTCCAACTTCCCGATCGAGAAGCTGTGGACCAGCTACAAGACCTATTTCGACAATGTGGTGAAGGCCGTGGGCAACGTCTCGGATGCCGACCGGCAGGAGATCTTCTACGGCACCGCGGCGCGCGCCTACCGGCTCGACTGACGGATCGCTATCATCATCGTGGCGCGCGGGTACGCCTGCGCGCTCATTTCCTTGGAGGACGGAACGTGGCGGCAGGCAAGAGGCCGGTGAACAGGCTCGACTTCAGCGGTCAGGCGGCGGTCATCACGGGCGGTGCGCAAGGCATAGGCTTCGCTCTCGCGGAGCGGCTGCTGAGCTCGGGCTGCAACGTCGCTATATGGGATCGCAACCGCGACCAGCTCGACAAGGCCGTCGCCGAGCTTGGCGGTGGACATGGCGCGAAGTCGGTGGTCGGCTCGGTCGTCGACATCACGTCGTCGGCCGCCGTCGCTTCCGGCGTCGACGCCACGCTGGCCGCCTTCGGCCGGATCGACGTGCTGATCAACAATGCCGGCCTCATCGGTCCGAACCTCACGCTCATCGACTATCCGGAAGACGAGTGGACGGCGGTGATGGACACCAACATCAACGGCACGTTCAATTGCTGCAAGAAGATCGCGCCGGTCATGATTCGGCAGGGCTATGGACGGATCGTCAACATCGCGTCCATCGCCGGCAAGGAAGGCAATCCGAACGCCTCGGCCTATTCGACCTCGAAGGCAGCGATCATCGGCATGACAAAGAGCCTCGGCAAGGAACTCGCCGGCCACGACATCGCCGTCAATTGCGTGACGCCGGCCGTCGCCGCGACGCCGGGCGCGATGCTGCAGAGCAAGTCGCACATCGAATACATGCTGTCGAAGATTCCGCGCGGCCGGTTCCTCGAACTGGACGAGGCGGCGGCCATGATCTGCTGGATTGCGTCAGCGGAAAATTCCTTTACCACCGGCGCGGTGTTCGACCTCAGCGGCGGACGCGCAACCTACTAGGGGGAACATCGCCTTGAAGCTTCTGCGTTACGGAAAGCCGGGCAAGGAAAAGCCGGGCCTCATGGGTGCGGACGGTCGCATCCGCGACCTCTCGGCCGAGATAGACGACGTCGCCGGAAAGAACCTCGACCCGAAGGTGCTGAAGAAGCTCGCAAAGCTCGACCCGGCGTCGCTGCCCGCCGTGCGCGGAAACCCACGCATCGGTCCGTGCGTTGCCGGCACCGGCAAGTTCATCTGCATCGGCCTCAACTATTCCGACCACGCCGCCGAAACCGGCGCGACCGTGCCGCCCGAGCCGATCATCTTCATGAAGGCGACGTCGGCCATCGTCGGTCCCGACGACGACGTGCTCATCCCGCGCGGCTCCAAGAAGACCGACTGGGAAGTCGAACT
>VFQP010000435.1_pt1 | contig 84909 bp, 93 predicted proteins | sample 3512351 | NCBI WGS metagenome assembly VFQP01 (sample SAMN10412372, study PRJNA504923) | tailings metagenome | isolation source: Relicate 1 Philex TSF1 revegetated site | place: Philippines: Tuba, Benguet | collected 2017-08-29
CCTGTGACCTACAGATTAGGAATCTGCCGCTCTATCCTACTGAGCTACGGGACCACGCGGGCGCACACATAGACAATTCGAGCCGTTTCGCCAACAGGCTCGATCAGGCGGCGGCCAGCGTCTTCTCGGCGAGCCGCACCCAGTAGCTGATGCCGTGCGGGATGACCTCGTCGTTGAAGTCGTAACCGGGGTTGTGCAGGTTCGCCGTGTCGCCATTGCCGATGAAGATGAAAGCGCCGGGGCGGGCTTCAAGCATGTAGGAGAAATCCTCGCCGCCCATGACGGGCGGAATGGCGCGGTGGACGTTGCGTTCGCCGGCGATCTCCGCCGCCACGTCGCCGGCCACCACCGTCTGTTCCGGCTCGTTGACCGTCACCGGGTAGTTGGCGTCGTAATCGACTCTGATCTCGGCATTGTGCGCGGCGGCGAGTCCGGCGCAGATACCGTGGATCCGTTCCCGGGCCAGCGCGCCCATTTCCTTCTTCAGCGTTCGCACGGTGCCGGCGATCTCGGCCTGGTTCGGAATGATGTTGTAGGCGTCGCCGGCGTGGAACTTGGTGACCGAGACGACCAGCGATTCGATCGGGTCAGACGAGCGCGAGACGATTGTCTGCAGCGCGCCGACCAACTGGCTGGCGATGACGATCGGATCGATCGTGCCGTGCGGCATGGCGGCGTGGCCGCCGCGGCCGACCACGGTGATGGTGAATTCGGCCGTCGAGGCCATGATCGGACCCGGCCGGATCGCGAACTGCCCGACCGGCAGACCGGGCATGTTGTGCATGCCGAAGACGCGTGCGATGGCGAAGCGCTCCATCATGCCGTCCTTCACCATTTCGTTACCGCCACCACCGCCCTCCTCGGCCGGCTGGAAGATGACGGCGATGCTGCCGGCGAAGTTGCGTGTCTCGGCGAGGTACTTGGCGGCGCCGAGCAGCATCGCCGTGTGGCCGTCATGGCCGCAGGCGTGCATCTTGCCGGCCGCCGTCGACTGGTAGGCCTTTCCGGTCGTCTCGGTCAGCGGCAGCGCGTCCATGTCGGCGCGCAGGCCGACCGTCTCGCCCTTGCCCAGCCTGCCGTGGATGATGCCGACCACCCCGGTGCGGCCGAGCCCGGTGACCACCTCGTCGCAGCCGAAGGCCTCGAGCTTTTCCTTGACCAGCGCAGCGGTCCGGAACACGTCGAAGTTCAGTTCGGGATGGGCGTGGATGTCGCGGCGCCATGCGGCGACCTCCTGCTGAAGCTCGGCTGCACGATTGAGAATGGGCATTGCCGTTCTACCTTCCTCGCGCCGGTAACCATTCCGACGGGCGCTTTGCCATTTTGGCGTCACATAGGCTAAATAGCCCTTGGAAAACCGGCGAGCGGCGCACCGGTCACCTTCGTGGCCTGACCTTAGACGAACCGTTCGCCCGACCTCAAGCTGCGATCGGCCCGCATACCGGAATTGGGTCCCGGTATCTGAATTGGGTCTCAGGGATTGGGCAACGGGATTGAAGACGCGAGCATCAGCCTTTTTCCGTCGCGCCGCCTCGGCCCTTGCCCTGGCGACGCTCGTCGCCGTGCCGGCCGCCGCCAATCCGTCGATGCTGTTCGACGTGAAGACCGGCGAGGTTCTCGCCCACACCGATGCGTTCCGTAAGTGGCATCCCGCGTCGCTGACCAAGCTGATGACGGCCTACGTCACCTTCCGTGCGCTGAAGGACGGCGAACTGGCGATGGATTCGCCGATCAAGGTCACCAGGAACTCGGCCAACGAGCCGCCCGCCAAAATGGGCTTCAAGCCCGGCCAGGTCATGCGGCTCGACAATGCGCTGAAGATGATGCTGATCAAGTCGGCCAACGACATCGCCACCGCGGTGGCCGAGAATGTCGGCGGCTCGGAAAAGGCATTCGCTGCGCGTATGAACGCCGAGGCGAAGCGGCTCGGCATGACGAGCAGCCATTTCGTCAACGCAAACGGGCTGCATTCGCCCGACCAGTATGTCACGGCGCGCGACCTCGCCATCCTGGTGATGGCGATCCGCAACGAGTTTCCGGAGCATTCAGACCTCTTCGCGATCGAGGGCCTGCAGTCCGGCAAATCTGTGATGAAGACCTACAATCTGCTGGTCGGCCGCTTCAAGGGCGGCGACGGCATGAAGACGGGCTTCATCTGCCCGTCGGGTTTCAACATCGTCGGCTCGGCGACGCGCGGCAATCGTACGCTGGGCGCCATCGTGCTCGGCGCGGCCAGCTCGCGCGGACGCGCGGAGGCGGCGGCCGAGATGCTGACCAACGGCTTCGCTGGCGCGCTCAAGCCCGGAGCGACGGTGACGACGCTCGCCGCCTACGGCAATCCGGACGCGCCGCCGCCGAACATGCGCGAGGCGATCTGCTCGAAGAAGGCCGCAGCGGCGCAGTCCGAGGCAGGCCACGAGGCCGAGAAGGACCAGAAGTCGCGCTTCCTGCCCGACATGGACCACCCTCACCGGCTGGTGATGGTGGGTCTTGGCGGAGCCACCGGTCCATTGCCGAAGGCGATGCGCGAGAAGGAAGAGCAGCTCGATTTCGCCGACGTGCCGCTGCCGACGCCCCGCCCCGACTACACGCCTGCGGACGTCAAGGCCGAGGCGCAGGGCGACGCGACCGGGAACTGAGCGGACGCGGTTCGGACCATGCCCATCCCGGCGCATCCCATCCCGGTTTCGGTGCTGACCGGCTTCCTCGGCGCCGGCAAGACGACGCTCCTGAACAGGCTGCTGCGCGATCCGTCGCTGACCGACGCGGCCGTGATCATCAACGAGTTCGGTGAAGTGGCGATCGACCATCTGCTGGTCGAGAAGGCCTCCGACGGGATCATCCAGCTCGCCGACGGTTGCCTCTGCTGCACGGTGCGCGGCGACCTGGTCGACACGCTGGCCGACCTGCTCGACCGGGTGACGGACGGGCGAATCGCCAGACTGTCGCGCATCGTCATCGAGACGACGGGCCTCGCCGACCCGGCGCCGGTGCTGCAGTCGATCATGGGCCATCCGGTGCTGCTTCAGGCGCTGCGGCTGGACGGTGTGATCGCCGTTGTCGACGCGGCGAACGGCGCGACATCGCTGGACGAGCATGAGGAGGCCGTGCGCCAGGTGGCGATGGCCGACCGCATCGTGCTGACCAAGTCCGAACTTGCGACCCCCGAACAGCTGGCCGCGCTGCGGGCGCGTCTCGCCACGCTCAATCCCCGGGCGGCGATCCGCGACGTGGCCTCCGCCGGTGGCGCGGAGCTGCTGTCATGCGGCCTGTACGACCCCGCGACCAAAGCCGCCGACGTGGCGCGCTGGCTGGGCGAGGCGGCCGAAGACGATCACCACCATGCTGGCCACGACCACGATCATCATGGTCACGATCACGGCGATGGGCACGCCCACCATCACCACGCGCGCCACGATGCGCGCATCCGCTCGCACTCGCTCGTCCACGGCGGGCCGCTGCCGTTCTCGGCGATCGAGGCGTTCGTCGACGTCCTTCGGTCGACGCAGGGCGAGCGCGTGCTGCGCATGAAGGGCATCGTCGAGCTGGTCGAGGACCCGTCGCGGCCGCTGGTCATCCACGGCGTCAAGACGATGTTCCACCCGCCGGCGCGGCTGCCGGCGTGGCCGGACGCAACACGCGGCGCGCGCATCGTCGTGATCGGCATCGACCTTGCCGAGGATTACGTGGAGCGGCTGTTCGCCGCCGTCACCGGTAGGCCGTCGGTCGACACCCCGGACCGCGCGGCGATGCAGGGAAACCCGCTCGCGATCGCCGGGTTCAGAGGCTGAGTCTCAAGCGGACGTCCTGCCCGCTCAGAACACGTCCTTGCGCTTGCGCACCTCGGTGAAGACCTCGGCGTCGCTCGCCTTCTCCATGCCGAGGTTCTTGCGGATTGCCGGATCGTGCCAGCGCAGGAACGGATTGGTCGAAAGCTCGGCGCCGATCGTCGTCGGCAGCGTCGGCCTGCCGGCCGCGCGCAGCCTGTCGATCTCGGCCGCCCGCTCCTTCAGAGCCGAGTTCGTCGGGTCGACGGTCAGCGCGAAGCGGGCGTTGGACTGGGTGTATTCGTGGCCGCAATAGACCGTGGTGTCGAGCGGCAGAGCGATGAGCTTCTTCAGCGATTCGTACATCACCGGCGGCTTTTCCTCGAAGAGCCGGCCGCAGCCGAGCGCGAACAGCGTGTCGGCCGCGAACAGCACCTTCGAAGCGGGAAAATGATAGCATACATGCCCCGAAGTATGGCCGGGCGTCGCGATCACGCGGACGTCCTCCTCGCCGAACCTGAAGACGTCGCCGTCGGCTACGCTGCGGTCGATGCCGGGGATCTTCGCCGCTTCCGCCGCCGGACCGACGATCTCCACGCCGAAACGCTGCTTCAGCGTCAGGTTCGCCTCGACGTGGTCGGGGTGGTGATGGGTGATCAGCAGCAGGTCGGGCTTCCAGCCGGTCCGCTCGATGGCATCGATGATCGGCCGTTCCTCAGGTGCGTCGACGATCAGCGTCCGGCCGCTCTGAGGGTCGCGGGCCAGGATGCCGAAATTGTCGGTCCTGCACATGAACTGCTCGATCTGAAGCGCCATCGCGAATCTCCTCAACTGTTCGGACCATGATCCCCCCGAAACTCGCAACGCGCTTTCCGGGGCCATCGTCAGGGCGCGGACCATAGGGTCGCGACCGGCACCTGTCACCCCGCTTCCTTGAACCCGCCCTGCCGGGCGACTACCCTTCGTCCCATGAACGCCGACATCGTCGACCTGCGCGCCTTCTATTCAACCGTCCCTGGGCGGCTCGCCGAGCGGTCGATCGCCGAAGCGGTCGCAGCCGTCTGGGCGAACCTGCCCAATGAACGACTGGTCGGGCTGGGCTATGCCTTGCCCTGGCTCGACCGTTTCGGACGGGGCGCCGATCGCGTCTTCGCCTTCATGCCGGCTGGTCAGGGCGCCGTGAACTGGCCGCCCGACGGCCCGTCCGCGACGGCGCTGGTTTTCGACGAGGAGATGCCGCTGGTCGATTCTTCCATCGACCGCGTGCTGATGGTGCATGCGCTGGAACACGCCGAGAACCCGCGCGAGACGCTGAAGGAGGTCTGGCGCGTGCTGGCCCCCGGCGGTCGGCTCGTCATGGTCGTGCCAAACCGGCGAGGCATGTGGGCACGCTTCGAGCACACGCCGTTCGGTACGGGACGGCCCTATTCGCGCGGCCAGCTGACGGGCCTGCTGCGCGAATCCAACTTTACGCCGGGATCGTTTTCGGAGGCGTTGTTCTTCCCGCCGACAGAGCGGCGTTGGCTGCTGAGGCTCACCGGCCTGTTCGAGAAGTCGGGCCGGCGCCTGTGGCCGATCTTTTCGGGCGTTATCGTGGTCGAGGCCCAGAAGCGGCTCTATCAGGGTCTGCCGGTGGCGGCGCGTGCCTCGCGCCGCGTCTTCGTGCCGGTGCTTTCGCCGCAGGGTGCGACCCGCGCCGTGCTCAGCCTCCCGCTGCCGGACGCCCCGCTTCCTCCGCCCGTCGCGCCACGACGGTCCCGATGAGGGCAGCCGCGAGCAGGACGACGGCCGCCATCAGGAAGGCCGCGCCGGAGTAAGGCAATGGCGAACCTTCGGCGAGCGTGAAGGAGTAGACCCAGCCGAAGAACAGCGGCGAAGCGATGCCGGCGATCGATGCGACGCTCATGTTCGCGCCCTGCAACTGCCCCTGCTCGGATTCCGAAACTCGCTGCGTCATCAATGACTGAAGCGTCGGCATGGCGAGGCCCCAGAGCGCGTTGGGCAACATGGCGAGCGTGAAGCTCAACCAGTCGGGCGCGAGGCCCATCCAGGCGATGCCAATCGCGCCGCCGAACAGTCCGAACACCATGACGGCCCGGTCGCCGAAGCGCTTGACGGCCGGTCCCACCAGCAGTCCCTGCACGATCATGTCGAGCACGCCGACCAGCGCCAGCAGAATGCCGACCTGCGCCGGCCCCCAGCCGTAGCGATGGCCGGCATAGAGCACGAAGACCGCGGAGAAGACGTGGTGCGCAAAGTGCAGCAGGAAGTTCACGACAGCGAGGCCGGAGAGCTCTGGGTGCGAACCCAAGAGCTTCATCGCGCCGAACGGATTGGCGCGTTTCCAGGAGAATGCCATGCGGCTTTCCCTTGCCAGCGATTCCGGCAGGATCAGCAGGCCGTACAGGAAGGCGACGCCGCTCATCGCGGCGGCGAACCAGAACGGCGCGCGCGGCGAGATTTCGCCGAGCACGCCGCCAAGCAGGGGCCCGGCGACGAAGCCGGCGCTGAACGCCGCGCCGATAAGGCCATAGCCGCGCGCCCGGCCCTCCGGCGGCGTGATGTCGGCCATATAGGCAAAGACTGTCGTGAAGCTCGACGAGGTGATGCCGGCAACGATGCGCCCGAGCGCCAGCCACCACAGGTCCGGCGCCAGCGCCATCAGCACGTAGTCGGCGGCGAGTCCCAGCGTCGAGATGAGGATCACCGGGCGGCGTCCGTAGCGGTCTGACAGCGAGCCGATCACCGGCGAGGCGACGAATTGCATGCCTGCCCACAGCGCGACGAACACGCCGTTTATCCACCCGGCCTCGGCATTCGATCCCGTGAATTCCTCGATCAACGCCGGGAAGACGGGAATGATGATGCCCATCGCCATGATGTCGAGAACGGCGGTGACGAAGATGAAGCCGAGGACGGCCTTGCGCCGGGAACCGGTGAGGACGGACATCTGAAACTCTCGACTTGTGCCGGCGGCAGCGAACTCGGCCGGGCGAGGCGGCGCTTATAGGCAGATCGACGCTCCCAGGCCACCGGTGGCGCCGCGCAGGTTCGAGCTTCCTGACACGGCGCGGTAAACCACGTCCACAGGTCGCGGCTTGATCGCTCCGACCACGCTGGTTAATGATCGGTTAACTGGGGGAAACAGTTAGTCGATGTTCGGCGCGTGGCGAAATCCGCGGCGGCCCTGGCAGGGCGCGCTGCTCGAATCGAGTCCCTGGCTTTGGGACGTGCAGGATTTCGAGACGGTCTTCTCGCATGATTCTGCGCAGGTCACCGAAAGCAAGGCGTTGCGCGAGGCGCGCCGCGGCGCCTCGGTCGCCCGCGCGAAGCGCGGCGTGGATTTCTGGAACGACTGGGCGGCGCAGATGATCGTGCTGCGCCGGGAGATGGCGGGCAACGAGGCCGCGATGGCCACGTGGCGCGCGCTCGCCGCCGCCGACCTGTCCGGTTCTACCTTCGAGCGGACGGCAGACTTCAGCGGCTTCATGTTCCCCGGCAGGGCCGACTTTTCCAACTGCCTGTTCAAGGCGGAGGGTCATTTCCACGCCATCGAGGTCAACGCGGAAGCCGATTTCGGCGGCGTCGCATTCGCGAAGGGCGCCTATTTCGAGAACGCGCGTTTCCTCGGTGGGGCGTCGTTCGGCCACGCGCTCTTCGGCGGCAGCGTACAGTTCCGGTCCGTTGCTTTCGGCGGCCACTCCACCTTCGCGGACGCAGAGTTCCAGCGTGACGTGTGGTTCCGCGGCAGCCGCTTTGCCGACGCCGCCATCTTCGCGGACGTGCGCTTCCACGGCGACGTCGGGCTCGGCGACTGCCGGTTCGGCGGCTTCGCCGACTTTTCCCGTGCCAGCTTCGACGACACGGTCGGCTTCGACGGCGCGGACTTCACAGCGGCTGCGAGCTTCCGCCACGCCGACTTCGGCGGGAAGCTGTGGCTCAACGGTGCGCATTTCGGCTCCGAGGCTGATCTGGCCTCGGCGCGTTTCGCCGGCGAAGTGGTGTTCGACGGGCTGAAACAGGATGGCGCCTCGGGCAGCGGCATTATCGCCGCAGTCCTTTCGCGGCGCGGCGGGCGTTAGAGCCTACCGCCTCAGCAGGAACACCGCCTGCTGGCCGGAGAAATTCCAGAACCACCAGGGCATCGACACGCCGATCTTCTGGCCGGCAGCGTCAAGCGCCACAGCGCGCTCGACCTTGGCGCCCAGTTCGTCGCAGAGCGCGATGAAGTCCCTGATTGTGCAGAAATGGATGTTCGGCGTGTCGTACCAGGCGTAGGGCAGGTCGCGCGTGACCGGCATGCGGCCGCGCAGCAGAAGCGACGTGCGCACGCGCCAGTGCCCGAAATTGGGGAACGACACGATCGCGCGCTCGCCGATGCGCAGCAGATGGTCCAGCACGATGCGCGGATTGCGGGTCGCCTGCAGCGTCTGCGACAGGATCGCGTAGTCGAAGCCCTTGTCCGGATAGAAGCCGAGGTCGGTATCGGCGTCGCCCTGGATCACCGACAGTCCGCGCGCCACGCATTCATTGACGCCGCGCTGTGAAATCTCGACGCCGCGGCCGTCGACCTGCTTGTCGGTCTCGAGCAGTTGCAGGAGTTCGCCGTCGCCGCAGCCGACGTCGAGTACCCTGGCGCGCGGTGCGATGAAGCCGGCGACAACGGCCAGGTCGACGCGGGAGGTGGCGTTGATGCTCATTCGAGCCCCCTGGCCCTGGACGCGGAGCCGATGAAGCCGCGGATGGCGGCGAAGAGTTCGGGTTCGTCGAGCAGGAAGGCGTCGTGGCCGCGGTCGGTCTCGATCTCGACGAAGGAGACCGATGCGCCGGCAGCGTTGAGCGCATGGACGATGGCGCGGCTTTCGACCGTTGGAAAGAGCCAGTCGCTTGTGAAGGACACCACGCAGAAGCGGGTTTTCGTGCCCATGAAGGCATCTGCCAGTCTGCCGCCATGGTCGGCGGCGAGGTCGAAATAGTCCATAGACCGGGTCATGTAGAGGTACGAGTTGGCGTCGAAGCGGTCGACAAAACTCGTGCCCTGGTGACGTAGGTAGGATTCGATCTGGAAATCGGCGTCGAAGCCGAAGGTCAGCCGCTCGCGATCCTGCAGGTTGCGGCCGAACTTGCGGTGCAGCGCCGCCTCCGACAGGTAGGTGATGTGGGCGGCCATGCGCGCCACGGCGAGGCCCTTCTCGGGCTTCACGCCGGCTTCGATGTATTTGCCGCCGCGCCAGTCGGGGTCGGCCAGAACCGCCTGCCTGCCCACCTCGTGGAAGGCGATGTTCTGGGCCGAATGGCGTGCGCCCGTGGCGATCGGCAGCGCGCAGAAGACACGTTCCGGATAACTGGAACACCATTCCAGCACCTGCATGCCGCCCATCGAGCCGCCCAGCACGCAGAACAGCCTGTCGATGCCGAAATGGTCGATCAGCATGACCTGCGCGCGCACCATGTCGCGGATGGTGATGACCGGCAGGTCGAGCCCGTAGGGCTTGCCTGTCACCGGATTGGTCGAGGCCGGGCCGGTCGAGCCGAGGCAGCCGCCCAGCACGTTGGAACAGATGACGAAATAGCGGTTGGTGTCGACGATCAGGCCGGGGCCGACCAGCAGATCCCACCAGCCGGGCTTGCCGGTCACGGGATTGGCGTTGGCGACGTGCTGGTCGCCGGTCAGCGCATGGCATATCAGGATGGCGTTCGACCGCGCCTCGTTCAGTTCGCCATAGGTCTGGTAGGCGATCTGGAACGGCGACAGCAACGAGCCGGCGTCGAGCTTCAGCGGCTTGTCGGAACCGAAGCGCACGACCGGGCTGGACGGGTCGTTGGCTTCGTTGATCGTTCTCTTCTGGCGCTCGGCGGCCATGACTTTTTTCCCTGCGGCGCCCGGGTACGCGCAACAAAAAACCGGCCATGCAATGCAGGGCCGGTGACAAACCGCACGGCCCTTTAGCAAGTTGTTTAACGTGGCTGCAAGCCGACCGGCCAAATCACCACGGATCGGCCCTGCTCTTAGAGCCGGCCGCCCTTTGCGTCAATCTCAAAGCTTTGATAGAGGCTCACCCGCATCCGACGGGAACTCTCCAATGAACTCGAAGCAGCGTCCGCAGCCGAAGCCAGGCGTCATGGACATCGCGCCCTACGTGCCCGGCAAGAGCGCGGCGCCGGCCGGCGTGAAGCTGCACAAGCTGTCGTCGAACGAGAACCCGCTGGGCGCATCGCCGGCCGCCATCGAGGCAGTGAAAAAGCTGGCCGGCAAGATGGAGTTCTATCCCGATGGTTCGGCGACGCGGCTGCGCGAGGCGATCGGCGCCGCGCACGGGCTGAACCCGGCCAACATCGTCTGCTCGAACGGATCGGACGAGATCATCGGCCTCCTGGCGCAGACCTATCTCGAAGCCGGCAACGAGGCGATCTACACGCAGCACGGCTTCCTCGTGTACCGCAACTACATCCAGGCGGCCGGCGCCGTTCCGGTGGTCGCGAAGGAAACCGAGGAACGCGCCGACATCGACGCCATACTGGCGCTGGTGACGGAAAAGACGCGCATCGTCTTCCTCGCCAATCCAAACAACCCTACCGGTACCTACGTGCCGTTCGGCGAGGTGCGCCGCCTGCATGCGGCCCTGCCGAAGAACGTGCTGCTGGTCATCGATGCCGCCTATGCGGAATACGTCCGCCGCAACGATTACGAATCCGGCATCGAACTCGTCTCGTCGTCGGAGAATGTCGTAATGACCCGCACCTTCTCCAAGGTGCACGGACTGGGTGGCGTGCGCATCGGCTGGGTTTATGCGCCGGCTCATATCGTCGACGCGCTGAACCGCATGCGCGGGCCCTTCAACGTCAACGCCGCGTCGATCGAGGCCGGCGTGGCGGCAATGGGCGACCGGGCGCATGTCGAGAACAGCGTCGCGCACAACGAAAAGTGGCTCGCATGGACGGCCGAGGAACTGGCGAAGCTCGGCCTCAGGATCACGCCCTCGGTCGGCAACTTCGTGCTGGCGCATTTCCCCGACGACGGGCGCCACAGCGCCGAGGCCGCCGACGCGTATCTGACCGCGCGGGGCTATGTGCTGCGCCGCGTCACCGGCTACGGCTTCCCCAACGCGCTGCGCATGACGATCGGCACAGAGGAAGCCAATCGCGGCGTGGTCGCCTCGCTCGCCGAGTTCATGAAGAGCTGACCGCCATGCCCCTGTTCGAGCGTATCGCCCTGGTGGGCATCGGCCTTATCGGCTCGTCGCTGTCGCACGTGATTCGCCGCGAGGGCCTTGCGGGCCATGTCGTGGTCTCGACCCGCAGCGAAAAGACGCTGGCGCGCGCCGAGCAGCTCGGGCTCGGCGACTCCTATGTCGCCGATCCGGCGGAAGCGGTGCGCGGGGCCGATCTCGTCATCGTCTCGGTGCCGGTCGGCGCCTCGGGTGAAGTCGCGCAGGCCATAGCGCCGGGCTTGAGGCCCGGCGCCATTCTGACCGACGTCGGCTCGACCAAGTCGTCGGTCGTGGCGCAGATGGCGCCGCATGTGCCGCCGGGCGTGCATTTCGTGCCGGGCCATCCGATCGCCGGCACCGAGCATTCAGGCCCGGACGCCGGTTTCGCGTCGCTGTTCGAGGGACGCTGGTGCATCCTGACCCCGCCGCCCGGCGCTGATGCGGGAGCCGTGCGCCGGCTGACGACATTCTGGGAGCGCTGCGGCTCGAAGGTCGACACGATGGATCCCGGCCACCACGACATGGTGCTGGCGATCGTCTCGCACCTGCCGCACATCATCGCCTACAACATCGTCGGCACGGCCGACGACCTTCAGACGGTCACCAAGTCGGAAGTGATCAAATACTCCGCGTCGGGCTTCCGCGACTTCACCCGTCTCGCCGCCTCCGACCCGACCATGTGGCGCGACGTCTGCCTGCACAACAAGGATGCAATCCTGGAGATGCTGGCGCGGTTCTCCGAAGACCTCGCCTCTCTCCAGCGGCTGATCCGCTGGGGCGACGGGCAGGCACTGTTCGACCTGTTCACCCGCACCCGTGCCATTCGACGCTCGATCATCGAGGCGGGCCAGGAGATCGACGTGCCGGATTTCGGTCGCCAGGCCGTGGCACATCCCGAGACGCTGGCGCGGCCGAGCTGAGGCCTATTTCAGCGGCGGGATCTCGCCGAGCGGCAGGAAGCCTAGCGTCACCTTGCCGGCCTCGATCTTCAGCGGCACCTCGGCCTCCTCGCCCAGCGCCTTCAGGCCGGCGAGGCTTTCGGCAATGCGCTCGCGCGCCTTTGGGAACAGGTTCTCGAGGATGTCGGAGATCGCCTCCGGGTCGCGCACTTTCACCTTGAGATCGGCATCGAGCAGACCGTCGCTGGCAATCAGAAAGAACCCCGCGAGCGCCAGCGAGGTTTTCGGCCCCGACGCGATCGACAGGTTTCTGATCTCGCCCGAGAATCCGCGCAGGGAGCGCGCGCCCTGTCGTAGGTAGAGCACACCCTTTTCGATCGTCATGTCGACCGCTGTATCGAGTGGCGGGAGGGCACCCCCGTCCAGCAGCTCGGGCGCGGCCTTAGCCGCGGTCAGGCTGCCGGCGAGGTCCAGGTCCTGATCGCGTCGGCGCATGTGGCCTTCACCGGCGTCGGCCGAGACCCAGGCAGGACCCGCATCGAAATCTGCCTTGAAGCCCCGCGTCTCGACCGAAAGGCGCTCCGGGAAATCGAAGTCGACCCGGATGCTGGCGCGCAGCGCCTCCCACGTCAGGGCGAGGCGGTCGACGCCGGGCAGTTCGACGCTGGCCGGGCTGTCGGCTTCGGCGACAACATGGAACGGGTTGTAGACCTGCGCCACCGTGCGCAGCCGGTCGGCGGAGACATCCACGCCTTCTGCAGGGTCGAACAGGCGCACGCCGTCGCACCACAGCCCGATCCTGAACGGGAAGCCACGGACGGAGAGGTTGACGCATTCGACCGAGCGCCGGCCGTCCGCGAACCGCGCGATCTCGGAGCGCACGCGCGCTTCTATTTCGCCGGCTACGTAGAACCAGCCGGCACTGTAGCCGCCGAACAGGATGACGATGAATGCCGTCAGCCATGCGAAGCGCCGGCTGTAGTTCACCGTTCTGGGCTGGCTTGACGTCATGATGGGGCAGTCGCTACGGGCGGGAGACTATGGGAACTGGCTTGGCCATATGGGCGATTTTTGGGTTTTTGGCTACGGGTCGCTGATCTGGCGGCCGGGTTTCGCCCATGTCGAGACACGCCGGGCGACGCTTCATGGCTATCGCCGCGCGCTCTGCGTCTATTCGCACGTCCATCGGGGAACTCGGGACAGGCCCGGACTGGTGCTCGGCCTCGATCGTGGCGGTTCCTGTGTCGGGCTGGCCTTTCGCGTCCCGGGCGACCTGCGCGACGAAGCGCTTTCCTATCTGCGGGCGCGCGAACTTGTCACCAGCGTCTATCTCGAGCGGTCGTTGCCCGTCCGGCTCGAAGGCGGCGGTGCGGTCGAGGCGACCTGCTACATCGTCGACAGGCTTCACGCGCAGTATGCGGGCGCGCTGGAGCCAGAGGAGGCGGCATCGGTGGTGCGGGGCGCCGTCGGCCAGTCCGGGCGCAACGAGGAATACGTCCAGAATACGCTGACGCACCTTTCGGCGCTCGGCATCCGCGACCGGTGGCTGCAGCAGGTCGGCGCCTTGGTCGGAAGCTAGGCCAGCCAGTCGGGAACGCGATCCAAGCCGATCAGCTCTTCATAAGTCTGGCGCGGCCGGATGACGTGGAACCGGTCGTCCTTGACCAGCACCTCGGGCACCAGCAGGCGGGTGTTGTAGGTGCCTGCCTGCACCGCGCCGTAGGCGCCGGCGGTGGACACGGCGATCAGGTCGCCCGGTCCGAGTTCGGCGAGATCGCGATCGTGGCCCAGAAAGTCGCCGCTTTCGCAGACGGGACCGACGATGTCGACGCGCGAGCGTCGCGCATTGGCAGGCTGTTCCACGACCGGGCGGATGTCGTGGAAGGCGTCGTAGAGCGTCGGGCGCACGAGGTCGTTCATCGCCGCGTCGACGATCAGGAAGTTCCGGGCGTTGCCGTGCTTCAGATAGACGACGCTGGCGACCAGGATGCCGGCATTGCCGACCAGCAACCGCCCAGGCTCCAGCACCAGCTTGAGACCCAGCCGGGTCACATGCCTGCGGACGATCGCGGCATAGGCATCCGGCAGCGGTGGCGGGCTGTTGTCGGTGCGATACGGGATGCCGAGGCCGCCGCCGACGTCGACGTGCTCGATCGCATGGCCGTCGGCGCGCAACGCCTCGACCAGTTCCGCCATCACGGTGAAGGCGTCGTCGAAGGGCTGCAGCTCCGTGATCTGGCTGCCGATATGCATGTCGATGCCGGTGACGCGGATACCGGGCATCGCAGCTGCGCGGGCATAGACGCGGCGAGCGTCGACCCTGGCGATCCCGAACTTGTCCTCGGCCTTGCCGGTCGAGATCTTCTTGTGCGTCTTCGCATCGACATCCGGATTGATGCGCAGCGACACCGGCGCCCTCTTGCCGCACGCGACGGCCCGGGCCGAAAGCTGCTCCAGTTCCGGCTCGGACTCGACATTGAAGCAATGGATGCCGGCTGCCAGCGCGAAATCCATCTCGGCGGCGGTCTTGCCGACGCCGGAGAACATGATCTTCGATGCCGGGATGCCGGCTGCCAGCGCGCGCCTCAGCTCGCCCTCGGAAACGACGTCGGCGCCGGCCCCCTCCGCGGCCAGCGTCTTCAGCACGGCCTGGTTGGAGTTCGCCTTCATGGCGTAGCACACGAGCGGATCGAGCCCGGCCAGCGCGCCGGAAAAGACGCGGTAGTGGCGGACCAGCGTCGCGGTCGAATAGCAGTAGAACGGCGTGCCGACCGCGGCCGCGATCTCGGGCACCGGGACATCCTCGGCATGCAGCACGCCGCCGCGATACTCGAAATGGTTCATCGCTGGATTACTCGAGGAGCCCGTCGAGGACGAACGGCTTGTCCTCCACCGGCGGGGTCGGTTCCGGCGGCACCGGCTCCTTGTTGCGCTCGGCGTCCTTGCGGGCATTCACCGCCGCTTCAAAGGGCGTGTCCAGCCCTGCCTTGCGCCCGCAGCCAGCGACGGCCACGAGAGAGGCAAGGAGCAGCACAGGCAGGACGCGGCGCGTGGACATCTGTCGTTCCGTCATGCGGTCATCGTGGTGATAGCCGACTTCTTCGGCTTTTGCACCCGGCCAGTGGGCGTTTCCAAGTCAGGCGTTTTTCAGGCGCTTCTTCCAGTAGCGGACCTGCCGCCTGACCTCGGAAGGCGCCGTGCCGCCGAAGGATTTGCGGCTGGCGACCGAGCTCTTCACCGGCAGGACCTTGTAGACGCCGTCGGTGATGGCGGCGTTCAGCGCCTTCAATTCCTCGATCGACAGGCGGTCGAGGCTTGTCCCGCGGCTATCCGCAAGCGCGACGGCGCGGCCGGTGACGTGATGCGCCTCGCGGAACGGCAGTCCGGCCTCGCGCACCAGCCAGTCGGCGAGGTCGGTCGCGGTCGCGTGGCCGGCGCTCGCCGCCTTCTTCATCGCCGCCTGGTTCATCGTCATGTCGGATATCATGCCGGCCATGGCGGCAAGGGACAGCGCCAGCGCGTCGGCGGCATCGAACACCGCTTCCTTGTCTTCCTGCATGTCCTTCGAATAGGACAGCGGCAGTCCCTTCATGACGGTCAGCAGGCCGACGAGGTGGCCATTGATGCGGCCCGTCTTGGCGCGCACCAGCTCCGCCGCGTCTGGATTCTTCTTCTGCGGCATGATCGACGAGCCGGTGGAGAAGGAATCCGACAGCTTCACGAAGCCGAACTGCGGCGTCGCCCAGATGACGATCTCCTCCGCCAGCCGCGACAGATGCGTGGCCGTCAGCGAGGCGACCGCGAGAAACTCGATGGCGAAGTCGCGGTCCGAGACGCTGTCCAGCGAGTTGCGGGTCGGCTCGCGAAAACCAAGTGCCTTCGCCGTCATGTGGCGGTCGATTGGATAACCTGTACCGGCCAGCGCCGCAGCGCCGAGCGGGCTTTCGTCCATGCGCTCGATGGCGTCGCGGACGCGCGACAGGTCGCGGCCGAACATCTCGACATAGGCCATGCAGTGATGGCCGAAGGTGACGGGCTGCGCGGCCTGCAGATGCGTGAAGCCGGGCATGACGGTCCCGGCATGCTTCTCCGCCTTGTCAATCAGTGCGCCGATCAGCGCCTTCAGCGCCTCGGCTGTGCGGCCGAATTCGGCCTTCACCCAGAGCCGGAAGTCGACCGCGACCTGGTCATTGCGCGAGCGCGCGGTGTGGAGGCGGCCCGCCGCCGGTCCGATCAGTTCGGCCAGCCGGGACTCCACGTTCATGTGGATGTCTTCGAGTTTGGTCGAGAAGGCGAACGCACCGCTCTCGATCTCTGACAGGATCGTGTTCAGACCGTCCTCGATCTTGCGTTGATCGGCCGCCGAAATGATGCCCTGTTCCGCCAGCATCCGGGAATGGGCGATGGAGCCCGCAATGTCCTGGGCGTAGAGTTTCCTGTCGAAGGAGATCGACGCGTTGATCGCTTCCATGATCGCCGACGGGCCCGCGGCGAAACGCCCGCCCCACATGCGGTTGCTGGCCTTGTCGTCGCTCATCGTGCTAACCGCGTCCCGGTTCCGTCATGACTGAAAAGAAGCACCAGTTTCCCGCCCGCCGGGCCATCGCAATCGCAGCCGTCGCGGGCGCGCTCGCCGGCGCGGTGGCGGTATACGTGACGGGCGGGCCGGCTGGCAACCAGCCGCCGGCGAACGTCGCCGACGCCGCCTGCGCTGCGAAGGCGGATCGCGCAAAAACCATCGGTGCCGCCGCCACCGGCGCCGTCGCCGCCATGCTGTCGGCCGATCCGCCGGTTTCGCTTTCGACGCTCGCCTTCAACGGTCCCGACGGCAAGCCGATGGCGATGCGCGACCTGGCCGGCAAGACGGTGCTGATGAATCTCTGGGCCACATGGTGCGTGCCATGCCGCGAGGAGATGCCGGCGCTGGATGCGCTGGAGACGCAGATGGGCGGCGAGGGCTTCGAGGTGGTGGCGGTCAATGTCGACACCGGCGACGACGCCAAGCCTCGCAAGTTCCTTGAGGAAATCGGCGTCAACGCGCTCGGCTATTACCGCGAGCCGACGCTCGGCCTCTTCAACGAGCTGAAGAAACGCTCGCTCGCCTTCGGCCTGCCGGTGACCCTTCTCGTCGACGCGGAAGGCTGCCTGATGGCGCATATGAACGGCCCGGCAGACTGGGCGGGAGCCGACGCGACGCGCTTCATCGAGACGGCGACCGGCGGTTAGCGGAACGTTAACCATCGCGGGGCCGCAAGCCCGTCTGCTCAACGCTTCCTTAAACGGCGCTCGTGAATCTGGCGGAAACGAAAGGTTCCGCTGGGTGGGCAGGAACGTGCAGGACGACTTGGTTGAACGGTTCAGGCTGCAGGCCGGCTGGCTGCTGCTGCTTGCCGCTGTCTATTGCGGCGCTTCGCTCGCCTCCATGAATCTCTTTCCCGCCGGCAGCGCCGTCATCTGTCTCTGGTTTGCGAACGTCGCGCTCGTCGCAATCGCGCTGAGGCGGTCCGAACTCGCCATCGCGGTGACCGCTTCCGCCGTTTTCGCCGGCGCCATGCCCGCCAACCTCCTGAGCGGCAACACATTATCGCTTTCTCTGCTCTTCGCCACCGCCAATACATTCTCGGTCGGTGCCGGCCTGTTTCTGGTGCGTCGCCTGTCAGGCTGGGCGCCCGGCAGGGAATTTGAGGTCCGCTCCTACGCGCGCAGCCTGTTCCTTGCGGGGTTCGTCGCTCCGGCGCTCGGGGGGGCCGCGCTGGCGACAGTCGCTTCGCAGACGATGGGGTGGCCGGCGATGGCGACGGCATGGGCATGGCTGGCTGGCGATGCGCTGTCCTTCGCCCTCTTCCTGCCCGTCCTGCTCCTGGCCACGCGGGCCAGGCTCACGGCGCTTCTCGAAGGCCGCCGGCTTGCCGGACTTCTGGCCTGGGCCGCGGCCTGTATCGGCGTCGCGATGGTATCGTCGACGTTGAGCTCGGTGCCCTTCATTCTGGTCATGGTGCCGCTGATGCTGGCCGCAAGCCGGGTCGGTCCGCTCGAAGTGGCGCTGATCGCCTGCGCGACCGGTCTCGCCTTCGTTGTCTCCGCCATGACGGGCATGGTTCCTTCGATCGGCAGGAGCGAAACCTTCGCCAACGGCTACCAGATCGCGGTAGCAGTCACCGTCGTGTTCCCTCTTCTCGCAGCGCTGCTGATCGACAGGATGCGCCATGAAGGGCGACAGCTCGCGGAGAGCGAACAGCGGTTTCGCCGCGCCATGGACGACTCCGCTATCGGCGTGGCCATCGTCGACCTCGAAGGCCAGATTCTGGACGTGAACCCGGCTTTCGCCGACATGCTGGGTTTCGCGCGCACCGAACTGCGTGGCAGGCCCTTCGGGGACATCTCGCACCCCGACGATCGTGCCGTCGCCGACGACGTTATCGACCACGCGATCGACGTCGGTGCACGCTCCTACAGCTTCGAGAAGCGCTACATGCGCAAGGACGGAGTACCGGTCTGGTCCCGCGTCTCCGGCTCCGTCATCCGGGATGCAAGCACGGACAAGCCGCTCTATTTCGTCTCGCAGATCGAGAACATCGACGCCGCGCGCAAGTCGGCCGCGGCGATCGCCGAGGCGGAGGCGCGCTGGGACTTCGCGCTCGCGGCGGCCGGCCAGGGCGTCTGGGAACTCGATCGGCGCAAGGGCGGCGTCCGCTACTCGCCGACCTGGAGCAGCATGCTCGGCTATCGAGACGGCGAGCTTGACGGCGACCCGGACCGCTGGCTGGAACTCGTCCATCTGGACGACCGCGAACGGGTTTCCGCTTCCGACAGCGACCACATGGAAGGCCGCACACCCTATTTCGAGGCCGAATTCCGGATGCGTCACCGGTCCGGCCACTACATCTGGATCCTCGACCGCGGCAAGGTGCTGGAGCGCGACGAGAAGGGCGAGGTCGTCCGGGCCCTCGGCACGCTGACCGACATCACCCAGCGCAAGGAAGCCGAGGAGCGGGTCGGCCGCAGCGCCGCGGCGCTGGTCGACGAGAAGGAGCGGCTGCGCGTGACGCTCGCTGCGATCGGCGACGCCGTCATCTGCACCGACGCCGAGGACCGGATTACCTTCATGAACCCGGTCGCCGAGAAGCTGACAGGCGTCGGCGCCGCGCTCGCGGTCGGCGAGACGCTGGAAGCGGTCTACCGATCGGTCGATGAGGAATCAGGCGAGAGCCTGGGCGTGCGCCGGCTCCGCGGCGTCGGCCGCGACGGCGTCGACCAGAACAGCCGTGCTGTCCTCGTGCGCTCCGACGGTCTCAGATGCAGCATACGCGAGGTTGTTTCGCCGATCGTCAACGAGCAGTCCGAGTTCTGCGGGCTGGTGATCGTCTTCCAGGACTTCACTGACGCGCGCACCCTGCAGCGCGAACTCGCCTACGCGGCGTCGCACGATACGCTGACCGGTCTCGCCAACCGCTCCAGCTTCATGAAAAGCATCGGCGAACTGGCCGCCGACGCGCGCCGCGAGAATTGCGAGCATCAGCTCGTCTATGTCGACCTGGACCACTTCAAGGCCGTCAACGACACCTCAGGCCACGCGGCCGGCGACGCCCTGCTTAACCGGGTGGCGGACGCGATCCGCCGGACGCTCAGGCCGGGCGATATCGCAGCCCGGTTGGGCGGCGACGAGTTCGCGATCATCTTCCGGCGCTGCCAGCAGGCTAAGGCGCGCACGCTGGCCCAGGGGCTGGTCGATCGGCTGAGGGCGACCGATTTCGAATGGCGCGGACGCCTGCACACGGTTGGTGCCAGCGCCGGCCTCGCCACCATCGACGGGGATGCGGGCGCGGTGGACGAGATCATCGCGCGGGCCGACGAGGCGTGCTACGCGGCCAAGGCGGCCGGGCGCGGCCGCATCGCGATCAAGGAAAAGGCGGCCTGACGTCTCAGCGCGTCGGGACGGGATGCTCGCCGCGATAGTCGTAGAAGCCGCGGCCGGCCTTGCGGCCGAGCCAGCCAGCCTCGACATACTTCACCAGCAGCGGGCAAGGCCGGTACTTCGAGTCCGACAGGCCGTCATGCAGGACCTGCATGATCGACAGGCACGTGTCGAGGCCGATGAAGTCGGCCAGTTGCAACGGCCCCATCGGGTGGTTGGCGCCGAGTTTCATCGCCGTGTCGATAGCCTCGACAGAGCCGACGCCCTCGTAGAGCGTGTAGATCGCCTCGTTGATCATCGGCAGCAGGATGCGGTTGACGATGAAGGCTGGGAAGTCCTCGGCGACCGTGATGGTCTTGTCGAGGCTCGCCACGAAGGCCTTAGCGGCCTCGAAGGTCACGTCCTCGGTGGCAATGCCGCGCACGAGCTCGACCAGCTTCATCACCGGCACGGGGTTCATGAAATGAATGCCGATGAAGCGCTCGGGCCGGTCGGTCTGGGCGGCCAGACGCGTGATCGAGATCGAGGAGGTGTTCGTCGCCAGCATCGCCTCGGGGTTCAGCACCGGGCAGAGCTGGGCGAAGATCTTGCGCTTGACGGTTTCGTCCTCGGTCGCCGCCTCGATGACGAGGTCGCAGGAGGCCAGGTCGTCCATGGTGTTTGCCGGGGCGATGCGCTGCAGCGCCTGCTGGCGCACGGCGTCCTCCAGCTTGCCGGACGAGACCTGGCGCGCGAGGTTGCCGCTGATCGTCGCGATACCGGCTTCGATGCGCTCCGGCGTCATGTCATGGAGAAGCACCTTGTAGCCGGACGAGGCCACGACGTGGGCGATGCCGTTGCCCATCTGGCCGGCGCCGATCACGCCGACAGTTCCGATCTTGCCCGTCATGGTCGCCTATCCCGGTACGGGGCGATGGGTCGCCCTTCGATGTTGCACTGCAAATTAAAAGGGCGGGGCGACTGCGTCTACCCCGCCCTTTCAGGATTTTTGGACGTGCTCGTGGGCGTCAGAGCGCCTTTTCGAGCTCCGGCAGGATGGTGAAGAGATCGCCGACCAGGCCGTAATCGGCGACCTGGAAGATCGGGGCTTCCTCGTCCTTGTTGATGGCGACGATGACCTTCGAGTCCTTCATGCCGGCCAGATGCTGGATCGCGCCGGAAATACCGGCCGCGATGTAGAGCTCGGGAGCCACGACCTTGCCGGTCTGTCCGACCTGCCAGTCGTTGGGAGCATAGCCCGCATCGACGGCAGCGCGGCTCGCGCCGACGGCAGCGCCGAGCTTGTCGGCGATCGGCAGCATGACTTCCTCGAACTTCTCCTTCGAGCCGAGCGCGCGGCCCCCGGAGATGATAATCTTGGCAGAGGTCAGCTCGGGACGATCGCTTTCGGACAGGCGGTTCTCGACGAAGCTCGAAAGGCCCTTGTCGGCGGCAGCGCCCACGGTCTCGACGGAAGCCGAACCGCCTTCGCCAGCCGCCTGGAAGGAGGCGGTGCGCACGGTGATGACCTTCTTGGCGTCGGTCGACTGCACGGTCTGGATCGCGTTGCCGGCATAGATTGGCCGCTTGAACGTATCGGCCGAGACGGCCTCGATGATCTCGGAGACCTGCATCACATCGAGCAGCGCAGCGACGCGCGGCATGACGTTCTTGCCGGACGAGGTGGCAGGCGCAATGATCGTGTCGTAGTTCCCGGCGAGCGAGACGACCAGCGCTGCGGCCGGCTCGGCGAGCCGCTGTTCGAGCTCGCCTGCCTCGGCCAGCAAAACCTTGCGCACGCCCTTCAGCTTGGCGGCCGCGTCGGCCGCGGCCTTGGCGCCCTTGCCGGCAACGAGCACGTCGACGTCGCCGCCGATCTTGAGGGCAGCCGACAGCGCCTTGGCGGTCTGGTCGGAGAGCGAAGCGTTGTCGTGTTCGGCAACGAGGAGGATAGCCATTGTCTTGTTCTCCCTATCCGAGCCCTAGAGGACGCCTGCGCCCTTGAGCGCGGACACCAGTTCCTGGACCGTCTTCACCTTGACGCCCGCCTTGCGGCCGCCCGGCTCCTCGGTCTTCAGCACCTTGAGGCGCGGCTTGACGTCTGCGCCGAAGTCGGCCGGCGACTTCTCGTCCAGCGGCTTCTTCTTGGCCTTCATGATGTTCGGCAGCGAGGCATAGCGCGGCTGGTTCAGGCGCAGGTCGGTGGTGACGATCGCCGGCAGCTTCACGTCGACGGTCTGCAGGCCTCCGTCGACCTCGCGGGTCACCTTGGCGCGGTCGCCCTCGATGACGATCTTGGACGCGAAGGTTCCCTGTGCCCAGCCGAGCAGCGCGGCCAGCATCTGGCCGGTCTGGTTGGCGTCATCGTCGATTGCCTGCTTGCCGAGGATCACCAGGCCGGGCTTCTCGGCCTCGACCACGCCCTTCAGCACCTTGGCGACCGCCAGCGGCTCGACCGTCTCGTCGACCTTGACCAGGATGCCGCGGTCAGCGCCCATGGCCAGCGCCGTGCGGATCGTCTCCTGCGCCTGCGCCGGGCCGATCGACACGACCACGATCTCCTCGACCTTGCCCGCTTCCTTCAGTCGGATGGCCTCCTCGACGCTGATCTCGTCGAACGGGTTCATCGCCATCTTGACGTTCGCGAGCTCGACGCCCGAACTGTCGGACTTCACGCGGATCTTCACGTTCGCGTCCACCACCCGCTTGACCGGGACAAGCACTTTCATGCGCGTTTCGCCTCTCCGATGAGTTCAGGCGGGGCGTCTAGCATCCCGCCGTCCATGCCACTTGTCGAATGCCGACATGGCCCATGACCGGGCCGTCGCGCGCGCGTCAGCGCACGCCTCGCAATTGCGCGGGAGGTGTAGTCACGCCCGGCTGGGGCGTCAATACGCCGGCCTGCGACCAAATCGGTTGAATCGCATGCCGCTGTGTGGGCCGGATTACTGCCGGCCCCAGCGCGGCTCCGGTCCCGTCTCCGGGCCGGGTTCGGCTTGCGGTTCAGGCTGGGGCGCCGGGCGTACCTCGACGGAGCGCGGCGTGACGACCTCGGAATCGAACAGCGGCACGTCGCGGCGCCGCATCACCAGCACCAGCAGCCCACCGGTGACGATGCCACCGATATGGGCGGCCCATGAAATCTGGTCGTCGCCACCGATGGCGAACATCAGGAACTGGAAACCGATCCACAGCGCCAGCACAACGAAAGCGGGGATGCGCAGCGGGATGCGGCCGAAGGCCAGCACCCAGACTTTCACCCGCGGGTGGAGCACCAGATAGGCCGCGACGATGCCCGCGATGGCCCCCGACGCGCCGATCAGCGGCGCCTCGGACGCCGGCGCGACGAAACCGTGCAGGAAGGCGCCGCCGACCGCGCAGAGCAGATAGAAGACGAGGTAGCGGATGTGGCCGAGCGCATCCTCGACATTGTCGCCGAACACCCAGAGGAACAGCATGTTGCCGCCGAGGTGAAAAATGTCGCCGTGCAGGAAGGCGTAGGTGACGAAGGTCAGGTAGTCCGGCACGTAGACGAGTTCGTCCGGCCGTTCCGCGATGTCGTAGATGGTCGAGGGGATGTAGCCGAGACCGATCACCGCGGCGATCTGGGTCTGGTCGTTGCCGATCGAGGTCAGCAGGAAAATGATGACGTTGGCGGCGATCAGGCCGATCGTCACAAATTGCAGCTTGATGTGCTTCAGGCTGTTGGCGTCGTGGAGCGGAATGAACAAGCCTGCACCCCCGCCCCGCGCGGGGCTACCGGTTCTTGCCCGGCACCCATAGCACGTCGGCGTTTCCATTGTCATTGACGGCCCGCGCCATGACGAAGAGCAGGTCGGACAGCCGGTTGACGAAACGGACGGCGACGGCACTGACGCGCTCGGCCGGATCGGCGGCGAGCGTGACGATGTTGCGTTCGGCTCGACGCGAGACGGTGCGCGCGAGATGCAGGGCGGCTGCGGCCGGCGAGCCTGCCGGGAGAACGAAGGATTTCAGCGGCTGCAGTCGGGCATTCAGCAGGTCGATGTCTGCTTCGAGCCGGTCGACCTGGCTCGCGACGATGCGCAGCGGCTCATAGCCGAGCGGCTTGCCGGTGTCGGGTGTCGCCAGATCGGCGCCGAGGTCGAACAGGTCGTTCTGGATGCGTATCAGCATCGCCCCGATCTCGGGATGAGCCGCCGTGTGCAGCCGCGCCAGACCGATGCATGCATTCGTCTCGTCCACCGCGCCATAGGCTTCGACCCGTGCGTCGTCCTTGCGGCGGCGCTGGCCGTCGCCGAGGCCGGTCGTGCCGTCGTCGCCGGTGCGCGTGTAGATCTTGTTCAGCTTGACCATCGCGCTCCTCCCGGCGGCCGTGCCGTCAGGCCGGGCTGCGCATGAAATAGGCCGCAAGCATGATGAACACCAGCGCGAAGAACTGGAGCACGACGCGTGCCTGCATCAGCTTGTTCGACGTGTTGCCCGAGCCGCCGCGCAACAGATTGATCAGCCCGCGGATCAGCACGAACACCACCGCCAGCATCAGCAGGATGGCGAGGATGTTGAAGACGGTCGACATGGGCAGCCTTTCAGGCCTGGGAGGTCAGTATCCGGTAGAGCGCCCGCGCCGGCAGCAGCCGCTTCAGGAGCACGCCGATGCGCGCGGGCCAAGTCACTACATAGTGCGGACGCGGGCGTGGCGAAAGCAGGGCGTGGCGAAGGACCGCATAGACGGCCGGCGGCTTCAGCTTCCCGCGCGCGCTGGAGCCGCCGCGGTTCATGCGGTCCAGTTGCCGCCGGTAAGGCTCGCGGTGGACCGAATTGTCATGGTCGATGTAGCGCATGAAGAACGGCAGGCCGTTCGGCGCGATCTTCGATTCGATCGGCCCCGGCTCGATCAGCGACACGGTGACGCCGCTGCCGTGCAGTTCTGCCCGCAGGCAGAGCATCAGGCCTTCGAGCGCGTGCTTGGAGGCGACGTAGGCGCCGCGCCACTTGACCGGAACCAGCCCCAGGATCGACGAACAGTGAACGATGCGACCGTATCCCTGCCGGCGCATTACGGGCACGATACGGCGCGTCAGGTCGTGCCAGCCGAAGAAGTTGGCCTCGAACTGCTCGCGCAGCGCCTCCACCGGAAGGTCCTCGACCGCGCCGGCCTGAGCATGGGCTCCGTTGTTGTAGAGCGCATCGAGCGTGCCGCCCGTGCGCTCGAGGACCGCGTCTGCGAGTGCGGCGATCGATGCCGACTCGCGATAGTCGAGATAGAAGGCCTCGATGCCGTCCGCCTCCAGCGCCGCCATGTCCTCCGGCTTTCGGGCAGTGGCGAAGACCCGCCAGCCGTCGGCCTTCAGCGCACGGGCGCAATGGGCGCCGATGCCGGAAGACGCGCCGGTTACCAGAATTGTACGGGGTGCGGACATGAAAGGTCCTGTCGGAAGGCGGCGCTTGCCAAGTTGCGGATCGGCTTCCCATATTCCGCGCAGTCGGACAACGGATTCGGGCCGCTGATGCGCTATATCGTCGCCATACGGCGTGTCCTGGGAGACGCGCTCGGCCATTTCAACGCCGACGATGGCTGGGCGATGGCCAGTCATTTGGCGCTGTCGGCGCTGATGGCGCTGTTCCCGTTCCTGATCTTTGCGACGACACTGGCCTCCTTCCTGGGCGCCGAGGCGTTTTCGGAAACGGCCGTTCATCTGGTCTTCGATACCTGGCCGGATTCGATCGCCGAACCGATCGCCCGCGAGGTGGTCAGCGTGCTGACCGTGCAGCGCACCGACCTGTTGACCTTCGGCATCGCGCTCGCCGCCTACTTCGCCTCGAACGGCATCGAGGCGCTGCGCACGTCGCTCAACCGCGCCTATCGGGTCGTTGAGTCCCGTTCCTTTGTCTTCCGCCGCGTCCAGAGCATCGGCTTCGTGATGATGGCGACGATCGGCTTCTTCGCTGTCAGCGTGCTGCTCGTGTTCGGTCCGCTGATCGCCAGGCTGATGGCAGCCAATTTCGAAGGGCTCGGCCCTTACATGGGCACCATCAACTTCTGGCGCGTCGCGATCGCGTCCGTGGTCATCGTCATCGGCCTGCTGGCGGTTCACATGTGGCTGCCTGACGGCCGGCGGCCTTTCCTGCACATCCTGCCCGGCATCGCGTTCACGCTCATCGCGTGGGTCGCGGGATCGACGGCCTTTGCCACATACATCGACAACTTTTCGTCCTACGTGTCGACCTATGCCGGCCTGGCGTCGATCATGATCGCGCTGGTCTTCCTCTATATCATCTCGGCGATCTTCATCCTCGGCGGCGAACTCAACGCCGCGATCAGTCGCTACCGCGAGGCGCGCGCCCGCGTCGCCGGCTGAGCCGTGGCGAGGCCGACGCCGACCGTCGTGATCGCCATGCCGAGCAGCTGGAACGCGGTCAGCGTCTCGCCAAACAGCGGCCAGGCGATCAGCGCCGTGACCGCGGGTACGAGGTAGAACAGCGACGCGACCTTCGAGACCGCGCCTTCGCGGATCAGCCGCATCAGGAGGAAGATCGCGCCGATCGACAGGACCAGCACGAGCCAGGCCATGGCGAACACGAGTTCGCCGGTCAGCTGGAAGGCCCGCGTTTCGAAGGCCAGCGAGCCGGCAGCCATGACGACCGTGGCGCCCACATACTGCATGGCGGTCGAGCCGATGATCTCGGCGCCACCACCGAACCGCTTCTGCCACACCGTGCCGGCTGCCATCGCGACCACGGCAAAGAAACCGGCGGCCAGCGTCGGCACGGTCAAGGCGTCGACACCGGCAAGTTTCGGCCAAAGCACGATCGCCACGCCGACGAAGCCGGCAACGAGCCCCAGCCAGTGGCGCGGCAGGATCTTCTCGCCCAGCACGGGCGCCGCCATCAGCGCGGTCAGCACCGGCTGGAGGCCGACGATCAGCGCGGAGATCCCGGCCGGCATTCCGTTGCGAACCGCCCAGAATACGCCGCCGAGATAGAAGCCGTGCATCAGGATGCCGGCTATCGCCGCGTGCACCGCGTCGCGCGCCGTCGGGATGGCGCGCCGGGTCAGGACGAGGATCGCGAAGAGGATGGTGGCGGCGATCAGGAAGCGCACGCCAAGGAAGCTGAGCGGTTCCGCCCATGGCATCGCGTAGCGCGCACCGATGAAGCCGGTGGCCCAGAGCAGCACGAAGAGCGCGGGCGCGAAACGGGACAGGTTCTGCATGGATTGGCGTGTCGTTGCGATAACGGAAAGGCGATTGCTCTAATTGCAACAATTGCGGCAAGCAAAGCGAAAGCGTTGAAGCCTAGGTTCAGCGGTGTTGAACGGGATGGGGGCCCGGCATGCGGAGAAGCGATCCGTGCTGCTCGACCTCGGCACCTTCTGGCTCGTCATGGCGATCACGGCTGTCGGCGTCGTCGCCATGATCTTCGGTTCGGCGCTCGACGCGCTGATGAGTGACGACGGCTTCGGTCCTCTCGGCAACATGATCGTGCTCACCGCGGGCTTCTTCCTGGGCATCCTGATCGCCAACCATTTCGGCTGGCGGTTCGACCAGCTGGTGATGGCCTGCGGGGTAGGACTTGGCGGGTCGTTCGTCGCGATCGCCGGGCTCGCGGCCGTCAAGGCGAGCCTCGCCCGCCTCTGAGCTTGAACCGGTCCGGCGGCCGTCAGTCGTCAAGGCCGACCATCCTCCTGACATCTGCCGGCGTCTTTCCCATTTCGCGCAACGCCCGCAGCCCGCTGTCGCGAAAGCTCTTCGACAGCTTGCGGCCGTCCGGTCCCTCGATCAGCCGATGGTGGAAATAGACGGGCGACGGGAGGCCGAGCAGGGCTTGCAGCAGCCGGTGGACGTCGGTGGCGTGGAGCAGGTCGAGGCCGCGCACCACATGGGTGATGCCCTGCGCGGCGTCGTCGGCCACGACTGACAGGTGATAGCTCGTCGGCACCTCCTTGCGGGCGATGACAACGTCGCCCCAGCGGTCGGGGCGCGCTGCGATCGTCCCTGTCGCGTCTCCGTCGGCATCGACGAGGCTGTTCCATCCAAGCGTTCCGCCGGCTCGCCTCACGGCGGCCGCCATGTCCAGCCGCCATGCGAAGGGTTCGCCTGCCTCCATTCTTTGCCGGCGCACACGCCGCGACAGCCGCCTGTCGTCGCCTGGATAGAGCGGCGCGCCGTCCGGATCGCGCGGCCAGGCGCGGCCGCTCGCCTGAAGGGCCGTGATGCGGTCCCGGATCGCGCCGCGGCTCATGAAGGCGGGGTAGACGACTTCGTCGGCGATCAGCCGGTCGAGATGGGGCCTGTACGCGGGCAGATGATCGGACTGCCGCCGTGCCGGGCGTTCGAATTCGAGGCCCAGCCAGTCGAGGTCGCGATGGATGCCCGCCTCGAATTCCGGCGTGCAGCGGGTCTCGTCGATGTCTTCTATCCGCAGCAGAAGCCGCCCGCCCCGCGCCCGCGCCATGCGGTCGTTCAGCAGCGCGGAATAGGCGTGGCCGAGATGAAGCTCGCCATTGGGGCTCGGCGCAAAGCGGAAGACGGGCGATGTCACGAGGATGGCGCGGCCGGGTTGATGCGGGACCAGCGATGGCTACCTTGACGGCGTTTTGACGACAAGCAGGCGCCATGCGACGCATCAGGACCGAAGCGGACATCGAGGAAGGCCTGGACGCGCTGATTGCGCTCGATCCGCGGCTCGGTTCGATCCGTGAACAGGCGGGCAACGTGCCTCTCCGCCTGTCAGAGCCGGGGTTCGCCAGCCTCGTCTCGGTCGTGGTCTCGCAGCAGATATCGAGGGCCAGCGCCGACGCGATCATGGGACGGCTGAGGCTCAGGCTCGATCCGCTGACGCCGGCGGCGGTTGCGGGAGCCGCGGACGACGCGTGGCGCGAGATCGGCATGTCGCGGCCCAAGCAGAAGGCGCTGGCGGCGATCGGCGCAGCCGTGGCGGCCGGCGCGCTCGATCTTGCGGCCATGGACGGCGCCGACGCCCGGGAGGCGATCGGCCGGATGACCGCCGTTCATGGGATCGGACCCTGGACGGCCGAGGTCTACCTGCTCTTTGCCGCCGGCCATCCCGACGTCTTTCCGGCGCGCGACGTGGCGCTGCAGAGCGCCGTCGGCTGGGCGCTGGGCATCGATCCGCGCCCGGGCGAGCGCGAACTGATCCGGATCGCCGAATCATGGTCGCCCTGGCGCGGTGTCGCGGCGCGGCTGTTCTGGGCCTACTACCGTGAAAAGCGCGGCCGGGAGGCGGTCCCGCCGGCTTAGCTCACGCGAAAATCGGCGGATTCCGTCGAAATTGGGCGATTTCTGCGCACCTGGGACGCTTCACATTCCCGACATGACAGGCTTAGATTATCGGCGCTGATCGCTTCGAGGACCAAGGAGCCGATACGCTTGACGATCGCAGTCTCTCCGGACGGGCTGCCCGCGCTGGTGCTCAACGCGGACTATCGTCCTCTCAGCTACTACCCCCTGTCGCTCTGGTCGTGGCAGGACGCGATCAAGGCGGTGTTCCTCGAGCGTGTGAACATCGTGGCGGAGTACGAGCACTCCATCTCGTCGCCGTCCTTCTCGATGAAGCTGCCGAGCGTCGTCAGCCTCAAGAGCTATGTGAAGCCGTCGCGCAACCCGGCCTTCACGCGTTTCAATGTGTTCCTGCGCGACCGATTCCAGTGCCAGTATTGCGGCACGGGCGAGGACCTGACCTTCGACCACGTGATCCCCCGCCACTGCGGCGGCGCCACGACCTGGGAAAACGTCGTCGCGGCCTGCTCGCCCTGCAATCTCAGGAAGGGCGGCCTGCTGCCCGCGCATGCCAAGATGTGGCCGATGCAGCGGCCCTACCAGCCGACCGTCCACGACCTGCACAATAACGGCAAGCGCTTCCCGCCGAACTACCTGCACGAAAGCTGGATGGATTATCTCTACTGGGACGTCGAACTGGAGCCCTGAGGCTCCGGTCTCACCGCGCCACAGCCTGCGATATCAATCCCGCGCGGCCGCGCCGCGGAAGGCGATCGCCGCCCAGAAAAGGCTTGCCACCGCGTTCCAGCCCGCAAAGGAAAGGCCGAGGATGCGCAGCGCCGCCTTGTCGCAGGACGGCGGGATGACGTCGTTCAGCTGGCTGAGGATATCGCGCGTAGTATCGCCGCCCTCGACCGCGCCGCAGTCGGTTGGACCCGCCCACCAGCTCCATTCGACGCCCGAATGGTAGACGCCGAGATAGAGGCCCCAGAGCATCAGGCCGCCGCCGATGGCGAAAAGGCCGCGCACGATCCAGGCCGGGAACCGGAGCGCGGAGGCGACGGTCGCCAGCAGCATGACCGGTACGCCGATGTAGTAGGGCAGGCGCTGCTCCAGGCAGAGTTTGCAAGGAATATAGCCGCCGATGTATTGGAAGCCGAGCGCCGTCCCAACCGTCGCCGCCATGCCGACCGCCACGAACAGCGCGGTCAACGTGCGACTCCGCCAGGCGGGCGCGGGTGTGTCGGCGGTCATGGTCATCGACATGCTATGCGCGATCCGGTCATGCGTCAGAGCGCGTATCTGACCAGAATGTAGAGCAGAATAATGGCAGCCGCGCCGGCTGCGGCAATCAGGCCGAGCCTCTTCTCGATAAAGTGACGGATCGGCTCGCCGTAGCGGCGGAGCAACCAGGCGAGGAACAGGAAACGCGCGCCGCGGGCGACGATCGCCGACAGGATGAACAGCCAGATATTCACGCCGATCACGCCGGAGAGGATGGTGACCACCTTGATCGGCGGCAGGTGCGAAAGGCCCGATGTGATCAGCATCAGCACGATGAAGCCGAAGCCGCTGGACGTCCTCAGCGCCTCGAAATCGTCCAGCTTGCCGTAGAATTCCAGGACCGGCTTGGCGATGGCCTCGTAGGCGTAGTGACCCAGCAGCCAGCCGGCGATGCCGCCGAGGACCGAGAAGACGGTGGCGACGATGGCGTACCGGTAGGCCTTGTCCGGCCGGGCCAGAGCCATGGGCAAATAGAGCACGTCCGCCGGAACCAGGAAGACCGAGCTCTCGACGAAGGCGATGAAGGCCAGCCAGTATTCGGCAGATTTGCGCGCCGCCAGAGACAGCGTCCAGTCATAGAGTCTTCGAAGCATCTTGCCCCCGGTCCAGGCGCCGCCTTCTAGGCGGGAACGTTGGACCGCACAATGCCGCCCCCCGGTTAACGGGGCGCTCACACGTCTTCGTGAGGCGGTGCGGTGGTCCGCCGCACCTGTTTTCCGTCCAGGGTGGCGCTGATCCATGGGATCTTGGGTTGCTCTTGCCGGGCTGGGCGATCTCCCCTAGGCGTAGGCCTAATGTCGCCCACCCCCCCCATTGCACAGCCAACTGCAGGCCCACAGAGCGTCGATCCCGTGCCGAGCCGTATCTGTCCCAAATGCGGCGTCGATGAGGTGGTCACCGACGGCGAGGCGGTCTGGCCCTCGGCTTGGGTCTGCCCGAGCTGTTCTTCGACACTGGACGCGCAGAGCGGCGTGACCATGCTGGCGCCGGAACTGGCCGGCACGATCAGCGGCTTCGATCCGGCTTCGTTCGACGCGCTTGCAACCGTCGAGGCGACTCATTTCTGGTTCGTCGCGCGCAACCGGCTCATCGCCGGCCTCGCCGGGAAGTATTTCCCCGACGCGAAAACCTATCTGGAAGTCGGCTGCGGCAACGGCGCCGTACTGTCGGCCATGGCCGCCACGAGGACCTGGAAACGTATCGTCGGCACGGAGCTCCAGCCTGCGGGACTGGCGTATTGCCGCGACAGAGTGCCCGCCGAGGTCGAACTCGTCCAGATGGACGCGCGCCGAATCCCCGCCGAAACGGTATTCGACCTGATCGGGGCGTTCGACGTCGTCGAGCATATCGCCGAGGACGATGCGGTGCTCGCCGCCATGCGTCGCGCCTCGCGCCCCGGCGGAGGCCTGATCCTGACGGTCCCGCAGCATCCATGGCTCTGGAGCGCGGCGGACGAACTCGCCTACCATCAGCGCCGATACCGGCGCGGGGAACTCGAGCGCAAGGTCGAGACGGCCGGGTATCGCGTCCTCTTCTCGTCGTCCTATACGTCGACGCTGCTGCCGCTGATGGCCGCCAGCCGCATCAAGGCGCGGCTGCTGCCATCGAAGGGGACGCCCGATGTCAATCGCGAGTTCGACGTGTCGCCGGCAGTGAACCGCGTCTTCACGTCGGTTCTCGGTGCGGAAGTGGCCCTGACGCTCGCGGGAATGCGGTGGCCCGCCGGCGGCAGCCGCGTCGTCGTCGCCGTGGCGGACCGGTAGCCGTCATGAAGCGTGTGGCCATCGTCCAGTCCAACTACATTCCGTGGAAGGGCTATTTCGACCTGATCGCGGCGGTTGACGAGTTCGTCCTCTACGACGACATGCAGTTCACGCGGCGTGACTGGCGCAACCGCAACCAGATCAAGACGCCGCAGGGCGTCGCCTGGCTGACGGTGCCGGTCAGGGTGAAGGGCAAATATCACCAGACGATCCGCGAGACGGAGATCGACGGAGCCGACTGGGTCTCCCAGCACCTGCGCAGCCTGGAATTGAACTACCGGCGGGCGCCGCATTTCGACGAGGTGTTCGGCCTCGTCCGGCCGGTCTACGAGAAACGCCATTCCAGCCTCTCGGCGCTCAATCGAGACCTGCTCGAACTGCTCTGCCGGTACCTCGGTATCCCGACCCGGTTGCGCGACAGCGGCGAATTCGTGCTGGCCGACGGCAAGTCCGAGCGTCTGGCGGACCTTTGCCGCCAGCTCGGCGCCACCGAATACGTGTCCGGGCCGGCCGCCCGCGACTATCTGGACGAGTCGGCTTTCGCCGCGCTCGGCATCGACGTCCGCTGGTTTGACTATTCCGGCTACCCCGCCTATCCCCAGCTCTGGGGCGAATTCCAGCATGGCGTCACGGTCCTCGACCTGCTGTTCAACTGCGGCACGGAAGCGCCCCGTTACATGAAATTCGTGCCCCGCTGACTTCGAAGGCCGCGAACATGCCCGCCCCGCGCATACGCTTCAACATCCCCCATCTGGGCAACCGGGAGCGCGACTATGTCGGCCAGGTGCTCGACGAGGGCCGGCTGGCGGGCGACGGCGGCTTCACCGCGCGCTGCAATCGCTGGCTGGAGGAACGGACCGGCGTCGCCCGCGCGCTGCTGACGCACTCCTGCACCGCCGCACTCGAAATGGCCGCGCTGCTGCTCGACATCGAGCCGGGCGACGAGATCATCATGCCTTCCTGGACCTTCGTGTCCACCGCGAACGCCTTCGTGCTCAGGCGCGCCGTACCCGTTTTCGTCGATATCCGCGAGGATACGCTGAACATCGACGAACGTCTCATCGACGCTGCGATCACGCCGCGCACCCGTGCCATCGTGGTCGTGCATTATGCCGGGGTCGCCTGCGACATGGATGCGATCATGGCGATCGGGAAACGCCACGGTCTCCCGGTGGTCGAGGACGCGGCGCAGGGCATTCTCGCCAGCTACAAGGGCAGGCCGCTCGGCGGCATAGGCGATTTCGGCGCGCTGTCGTTCCACGAATCCAAGAACATCGTCTCCGGCGAAGGCGGCGCGCTGCTGGTGCGCGACGCGGCAGCCTCCGTCCGGGCCGAGATCATCCGCGAGAAGGGCACCGACCGCAGCCGTTTCTTCCGAGGCGAGGTCGACAAATACACCTGGCAGGAGCCGGGCTCGTCCTATCTGCCGAGCGAGCTTGTTGCCGCCTGCCTGCTGGCCCAGCTCGATCAGGCCGTGGAGATCACGGCGGGGCGGCTCGAGATCTGGAACCGGTATCACGAGGCGCTCGCACCGCTGGAGAGTACCGGGAGGCTGCGGCGGCCGATCGTGCCCGACGGCTGCGCGCACAACGCCCACATCTACTACGTGATCCTTCCGGATGGGGCCGCGCGGCGACGGCTGGTCGCAGCGCTGAAGGGGGACGGCATCCAGTCCCTCACCCACTATGTGCCGCTGCACTCGTCTCCGGGCGGCGTGAAACACTGCCGCTTCGTCGGTGACATGGCGGTGACGGACCGCGCCGCGGAACGGATGCTGCGATTGCCAGTCTGGCCGGGACTGGACGAGGAACGCCAGGACGAGATCGTCGAGAAGATCCGGAATACGTTGGCGTAACCGATCGCTTTGCAGAAGCCTGTCCATGCGTGCACGGCGAGCCGAACGCTTCAGGCGGTACGCATAGCCGGCTCCAACGCGGGCTGTCCGCCTTTGCTCGTCAATCTATGCGTATATCGCCTGATTGGCATCTCGAAGTAGCGGTACGATATGGCTGCGATCGCAACAGCGATGGCCATTACGAGCAATCCGGCGCCAAGGAATGGTCCGGCCGCCGCATTTCCGCTGCCACGGATGGCTGAGGACTGTCATTCAAGCTTGGCAAGTCCGAAGCCCGTTTTGCCAAAACCGTTCCCGGCGTAGAGCATGTAACGCGATCCATGGTGGTCGAACACGAATGGGTACTCGACCATCTCGCTGTCCCATCCGCTGGATGAGACGTCGAGCGCAGGCCTCTCGTCGCGGCGCCAGCTGACGCCGTCGTCGGATTCAGCGTAGTAAATCCTGTAGCTCTGCCCGCGGGCGCAGAACCACATCCGGAAGATGTTGCCGTCGACCACGACGCAAGGTTTGCAGATCGCGTACTCCGCAGGCCCCGAGAAATCGATTGCGACCACGTCCCGTCGATCCCAGGTCAGCCCATCCGCTGACTCGGCGTATTTGATGAGGTGGCGCATATCGCCTTTTTCCGAGCCCCAGGCGATGTTCGATCCATACCACATCCGGAACTTGCCATTCGCATGGATTACCCATGGGTATGACACGGTGTAGGGATCGGTCTCGTCCAGCGCGAACATCGGGAAGCGCGAGTGGCGCCGAAAAGGCTGATCATGTCCGGCCGATACGGCCACCCCCAAGGTATTCTGCCAGGGCACCGTAACGGTCAGATGCCAGCCCATGTAGTAGAGATAGCGTTTGTCACCCACCGGCACGATGCATCCGATGGATGCGCCGCTGTCGTCGAACATCGCCAGATCGCCCGGCGAGAGCACGGGTTCCTGCGAGGTGGCGAGAATCGTCTGCGGATCTTCGATGTCGATTTCGACAAAGGCGATGCTGGAACGATTCTGGTCGTCCCGGGTGCTGAAGTAGATACGGAAGATGTTGCCGCCGCGATGTTCGGCGACAGGATTTGCGGCATATGCCGCAGCCCACGGTGTCGTTCCGTCGGGTGCGAATATCCGCCCGAGCTTGCGCCAGTTCATAATTTTCCCTTGGCTGTCATGACCCGGATGAGCGAGGCGCTGTCGATATCAGAGGCGACTGCTTCGGGTGCTAGTCGCACTGCACCGTCTTCCGTGTCGCTGGCGACGAAAGCGTGGGCACCAACGAAGCTGCGTTGGCCAAGCCTGACATTCCCGCTGACGGTGGCGCCAACCCCGATGAAGCTGGACGCGCCGACTTTGACATTCGCTGCCAATGTGACGTGTGACGCCAGCCATGCATGGTCGCCGATCTCGCTCATGTCGCCGACATGATTGCTGGACCACATGACCACGTTGTTGCCGATCCTCACGTCCAGTGAGATCGACTGGTTATCGAGGATGAAGCAGTTCTCGCCGATCTCGAGTTCCTCGGCTCGGTAGAAATGGGAACTGACATAGCTGATGAAGCGGTAGCCCTTGGCCTTGCCGGCGGCATACTTTTCGGCCCTGAGCCGGTTCATCCGCTGGTATCCCAGGACGGCGAACATCTGGTAGTCACCGGGCGGGAAGCGTTGCTCTACGTCCTCGAAGGGCACGACCGGCAGATCGTGGAAGGTATCCGACGTGATGTATTGTCGGTCCAGTGCAAATCCGCAAATCTCGTGCTCGCTGTCGCGCTTGAGGAAGCGGTAGGCGACATCGGCACCGCGCCCGGTTCCGAAGAGCACGACCTTGCTCATTTGCCGGCTTTCGCGATTTCGGCCGCAGCCTGCTCCCGGACAAGTCGATCCAGCCATTCGTGGACGCTGACGCCTGCGGCCGCAGCGCCCTTGCGGGCCAGTTCCTTGGCTTCGGGCGTCACCCCTTCAAGGACCCCAAAATAGCGGCTCCGCATCGTGCCGCCGCGCCAACCCTTGTGCGGCAAATCCAGATTGAGTGGCGGGGCGCCATCGCCCTTCCTGAAGGTGATCACGTAGAAACAGTTCGCCATGATCCAGCGGACGTTCACGTCTCGGGCGCTTTCGGGCAGCGTATCGATTGGCAAACGGTGCCTGAACAGCGGATTGTTCGTTCCGACGATAGATTCGAACTCCGTGCCGCGCAGCCACGGACCGACCGATTCGTCGCCGAACAGGACGATCCCGCCCGGCTTCACCACGCGGGTGAATTCGGTCGCGGTGGCCTTGTGGTCGGAAAACTCGTTGAAGCCGCCAAAATGGAAGAGAGCGTCGAAACTGTCGTCAGGAAAGGGCAAATAGGTCGCATTGGAAATGGAGTAGTCGATCCTGCAGCTCAGCTTCATCGCCTTGCCGTATTCGCCCATACGGCGCACGCAGGCATGAACCATTCCCGGCGACAGGTCTTGAAGAAAGAGCTCGCCGCGCTCGTCCAGCCTGCGGGCGAGCCGATAACTGTCTCGACCGGTTCCGCAGCCGACTTCGAGCACGCGGTGTTCGGGTTTCAGGTCAAGCATGTCGATCATCGACTCGCGGACCTTCTCCTCGTCCTCAAACAGAGCGGCGAACTGCCAGTCCAGCGCGGCGTCGTAGATCTGCTCGGCGACGCGGTCGTATTCGGCCTTGGTCTTGGCCTCGATCATGCTCAGCTCAGGCGGCCAGATAAGGTTCGGGACGCCGTTCTCGATCGGGAAGGCATGCCCTTCTGCCGATTCGAGCCGGTCGTCCGCCGTTCGCGCCAGGGGCGACAGTGAGGCCGGCGCCCTGTATTCGGAAAAATCGTATGCACTCATGTTCGGCAACTCGTCATTGTTTGTGGCAGGATACGATCCACACGTGTTCTTCTATGCCCCAGAAGTCGTTTCGGCAGCTGCCGATGGCAAATCGCTCGAACGCAGGCGACAGTTCCGCCTCGATCTCCTCGGCGGTATCGAACTTCTTCAGGACGTAACCGTTACGCACGCCATAGGGATCGCGCGCGATCTCCATGTGTCCGCCGCCATGGTCGATTGCATCCTTGAGGATGTAGCTCGTTCCGATCGGCGCGGAAAACACAAAACGACCGCCGGGTTTGGTGACCCGGGCGATCTCGGCAACGTTGTCAGCGAAACGGGTACCGGGGTCGACATAGTAGCATGCATGACAGGCGAGCACCTCATCGAAGAAGTTGTCCTCGTAGGGCAGCGAATTGTTGCGCCCCACCGCGAGCGTCGCTCTTATGCCGAGCCGCGCCATTCTCGACGCCGCGAGATCGCAGATGCTCTGGCTGATCTCGGTTCCGTGTATTTCCAGACCTATGTTGGCGAGTAGAGGAAAGTTGCGGCCATCGCCGAATCCGATGTCCAGAACCTTGGAGCCCGAGAGGTTCCCGGCGCCTCGCTTCAACCGCGGATAATTGCCGAGAAAGGCGCGCACCACGAACTCGACCGGATACACGTGCAACGGGTCTCGCTCACGGTAGAAGGCATCGTAGTGTTCAACGATCTCGGTCATCGGCCTCGCCTCGTACGAAAAGCACACGTGCCGCCTCGGGCCCGATCACCGCGTGCGAGGGGTACTCGCCGGCGCGCACCACGCTGTTGGCGCCTATCACACAGTTGCGCCCGGTCCGGACGCCGGCCAGCACCGCCGCTCCGGTTCCCACCCACGAGCCCCTGCCGATGACGATGGCCTCGCCCCGCTTGTTGGGCTGTTGCATGATCGGGACATCGGGATGCGAAAAGCCGTGATTGTTGTCGCCGATGAATATGCGTTCCGACAGAAGGACGTTGTCTTCCAGGGTGATGGAATTGGTGCATGACATGAAGGCAAACCGGCCGATCTGGTTCTCGCGACCTATTTCGATCCGCGCTTCGTACCGATAGTCGGCCGCACTGAAATCGGCGCGATACTTGGGGTCGACGTAGTTCAGCAAGAACGATAGGTCGGCGAACGCGTTGATGTGGCACCCTTCGCGGATCGCCGTAACGTCGCCGATCGAGATCAGGTGCGGGTTGAGGATGCGATAGGGAGGCAGGATTTTGGCGTTTACGCCGAAGTAGGCAAACAGCTTCTTGTCTTCGGACGTCAGCTCCGTACTCTTCTCGAGAAGCGTGTTCCTGGCCTCGATTACAGTCTTGCCGGTCATGGCGCGTCCGCACGTTTGCCGTGGATGCGACGGACAATTGTATAGGGGCGGCCTTTGCTTTCCACGAATATCTTCGAGACGTAGATCCCGATGAGCCCGACGCAGAAAATCAGCAGTCCGCCCAAGAACCAGACCGACAGCATGACAGATACCCACCCATCGTACACGGCCCGCCAGAAAATCTTCTGGATGATGAGTATTGCACCAACAAGTACCGACATCAGCGAGATGAGCAATCCAAGATAGAAGATCATGACCAGGGGCAGTTCGCTGAGCGAGGTCACACTGTCGATAAGGCTCGTGAGGCGCTTGCGGAAACTGTAGCTGGTGCCAGGCCGGGATAGCTTCTCGACAGCCATGCCGCTCTGCTTGTAGCCCGTGAGCACCCACAGACCGCCTATCACAGTCTGCTGTTCGCGATGGAGAAGCAGCGAGTCGACATACTCGCGGCGCATCAGCCGGACGGTGATGTGGTTGCGAGGAATCTTGTAAGGAACCAGCCAGTCGAGGAGCTTGTAGGCGATCGCACCGGAGAAGCGCTCTCCGATGCCGCCTTTGCGTTCCGCCTGGAACCCGTAGACGACATCCACGCCAGTTCTCTGCAGTTCCGCGTTGAACGCGCCGAGCAGCGCCGGGTCTTCCTCGAGATCGCTGTCGATCAGGAAGACGAGGTCGCCGCGCGCGTGGTCTAGGCCTGTCATCAGCGCCTTGTGGTGTCCGAAATTGCGCGACAGCTCCACGATCTTCAGGCGCGGATCGCCCGGAAGAAGCGCGCGCGCGACTTCCAGCGAGTCGTCCGGGGAGCCGTCGTCGACCATGACGATCTCGTAGTCGTCGGTGATCGCGGCGGCGGCGGCGGAGGCGCGGCGATGAAACTCCTCGACGAACGGCGCGGACCTGTAGAGCGTGGTCACGATCGACAGCTTCATGCCGCGCCCTCGGATTCCTGGAAGAGCCGCGCGACAGCCTTGCGGTCGACCTTGCCGTTGGCGTTCTGGGGCAGCCGTTCAAGCTGCGCCAGTGCCGCGGGCTGCATGTAGGCCGGCAGCCGCGCCCTGCAGAGGTCGCGGATCTCGGTGTCGTCCACGCGACGGTCGGCCATGAAGGCCACGGCGATCTCGGCGTCGCCGTCCCGCCGGCGCACCACCGCCAGTGCCCGGCTGACGCCAGGCACGCTCTGAACCGCGAGGTCGATCTCCTCGAGCTCGATGCGATGGCCACGGATCTTCACCTGGTTGTCGACGCGGCCGACGAACCACAGCGTGCCCTCGGCGTCTTCGCGGACAAGGTCGCCCGAGCGGTAGGAGATCGACCGGTAATGCGGCTGCGCCGGGTCCTGGACGAAGCGCTTCGCGGTTTCCGCGGGGTTCGCGTAGTAACCCAGCCCGACGCACGGCCCGCCGATCCAAAGTTCTCCGGCCTCGCCCGCCGGAACGGCATTGCCTTCGTCGTCGAGCACCCGCCACGAGAAGTTCGGATGCATGCGACCCAGCGGCGGGAAGGCGTCGTCCGGCGCTTCGAGGACGCGGCCTTCCACGTCGAGGCTGGTGCAGATGCAGCTCGTCTCGGTCGGTCCGTAGACATTGACCAGACGCGCCCTGCCCTCGAACCGCCGGTGGAAATCGCGCAGGCGGCCGATCGGATACCCTTCGCCGCCGAACTGGTACGTGTGCACCGACGGAAGCTTTTCCGGCGTCAGCAGTCCTATCTGGTCCAGCACGAGGAACAGGGTCGGGACCGCGAAGAACACCGTTGCGCCGCCGGCCCGTATCGCCCTCACCCAGGAGGCAGGGTTGGTGATTTCCGATGTCTCCACCGGCACGAGCGCGGCGCCGCTGACCAGGCCGCAATAGATGTCGAAGACAGAATTGTCGAAATGCAGCGGGTTGATCGCCGTGAAGCGTTCGGCGTCTCCGCGGTGGATGAAGTCCCTCGCCCATTCCATCAGGCTGGCGACACCCTGATGCGGGATCACCGCGCCCTTGGGCTCCCCGGTCGAACCCGAGGTGAACATGATGTAGGCCGGGTCCGAGCCGGTGATCTCGATATCCGGTATCGCCACCGGCGCCACGCCGCGCCAGTCGATTTCGCCGGCCGCGTCCATCGCGAGGGTCGTGCCGACGGGGATGGCTGCGTCGCCCGTCGTCACGAGTACCTTGGGGTTCAGCGTCGCGAGGATGCGGCTGGTGCGCTCCGCCGGATTCTTCGGGTCGACGAAGACGTAGGGCGCTCCGATCCCGAGGCAGCCGAGGAGCATCGCATATGTTGCCGCCCGCTTCGGGAGTTGCAGGGCCACGACATCGCCCTTGCCGACGCCCAGCGCGGTCAGCCGGCCGGCAAAATCGAGCGCCATGTCGCGCAAATCGGTGAAGGGCACGACGCCCGACGCCATCACGAGCGCCGGCATGTCGGGTGTGGCGGCGCAGGTTCGGTCGAAGGCTTGCCAGAGGTTCGCCATGGCTAGAGCCGCAGACCCCCGTCAAGCTTGATGACCGTGCCGGTCAGGAAGCCGTTCTTGGCTGCGAAATCAATTGCCTCAATGACGTCGTCGAGCGCTCCGAGCCGACCGGCGGGCGTCCGGCGCGCGTGATCGGCGAGCTTGTCGTCGCCAACGGCTTCCAGCGTGGTCGGCACCTCGATGAAACCGAGAGCCAGCGCCACCACGCGCACGCCCAGCTGGCCCAGTTCGGCCGCCATGGTCTTCGTCATTCCCTCCACGCCAGCCTTCGCTGCGGAATAGGCGGCCTGACCGGCATTTCCATCGGCGGCAATGGAGGAGAAATTGACGATGACGCCGCCACCGCCCCGCACCATCAACGCTGCCGCTTCCTGCGCCACCACGAAGGGCGCGATCAGGTTGGCATCGATCACGCGCCGCAGGCTGTCGACCGAATGGGTCGTCAGCCGCGCGCCCTTGAAAGCGAGCACGGGTTCGTTCCAGATCAGCCCGACAGCGTTGACGAGCAGGCCTATTCGTCCACCTGCTTTGGCCACGGACGCAAGCGCGCCTTTGACTTCCTCGGCGGAGGTTAGGTCAGCGACCAGTCTCGTAACGCCCGACGGCGTGTCGCCGGAAAAAGCGCGGTCCACCGCCAGGACGGGGTTACCCCTGGCAGCGAATGCGGCTCCGACGGCGACGCCGATCGCACCGCCGCCTCCGGAGACCACCACCCAGGCGTCACGATCCATCGGCTAGGACCCGGCTCCGAGCAACCGGTCGATGTCTCCAACGGTTTGCAGAGACTCGATGCTGGCCTCGGACAGTTCGGCCCCCGTGACTTCCTCGAGTCTCAGGATCAGTTTCACGCCCTTCAGCGAATCCCAGCCATCAATATCGGACAGAGCGGTACCGGCAGAAACCTTCGCATCGCGCCGAAGGATTTCAGCGATGAGAGATTGGCCGTCCATGCGAAGGCTTCTTCCTTGACCGATTGTCCCTGCCGCACTCGCGCCGACGCGGAAACGCAGCACATTGCGGCTGTCCCGCCAAAATGCGGGACAGCATTAGAGCAGCCCCGCCGCAACTTCAACCGAGCATCAGAATCGCCCGGCATGGCTTGTCGCCCGTTGCTCCAGACGGTATTGCGCGGACGCGGGAAGCCGAATGGCCGTTCTGTTAACATGCCCCGGAACCTGGCGCGCTTCGCTTCATGCTGGACCAGATCAGGCACCTCTTTCCCCGCTCATTGCTGCGCTACGCCATTGTCGGCGTGGTTCAGAACGGCGTTTTCTATCTCTTCGGTCTCGCGCTCATCGCCTTCGGCTGGCAGGCTTGGCAGATTGTGCTGGTGATGAACCCGCTTGCGGTCGTCGCGACATTCCTCGCCAATCGCTACTGGTCGTTTTCCGAACGTCGGGATTTGATCCCCCGCGCTGCGCTGGGACGCTACGTTGTCGCCTATGGCGTCGCCTATCCAGTGGCAATGACGCTTGCCTATGGCATCGAGCGGCTGGGTGTTCCCGGATGGCTCACCTTGCTTCTCACGATCGGCATCGCGGCGGTCGGCCTCTATCTTGCCCTGAATTTCTGGGTTTTCCGGCAGTCAGAGGCGCGAAGCGCGGCGCCGGCCGAGCCAGGGGGCCCGCCAACCCGCCCATGACATGCGACCGCGCGGCAGGTCTCTTGCGGCGGCGCATCGGTCTTGGTAGGTCGCGGTGCGCCCGGCGGCGACTACCAATGGCGGCGAACCCGCCGCGCCAGGCGTCTCCTTCGGAGCCCCTGTGGCGGAATTGGTAGACGCGGCAGACTCAAAATCTGTTGCCTTCACGGGCGTGCTGGTTCGATCCCGGCCAGGGGCACCATCCTCGATATCTCACGGCAGCTCGCTTCGCTCCCGCCTCCGATCGGGCGGCCTGACCGGCCGACGGGCGGTCGCCCTTGCGAACCCTCGGGTTCGAGGTGTCGCCGGCCAGAGGCACCACTTTTCACGCCATGACGCGGCCGGAACCCGTCAAGCCTCGCCGCAATGGGCTGAAGCCGGTCATTTGCCCGGTGCGTTTCGCTTGGATACCCTTGGCGCAAAGGCGATTTCCCCCGCCGGAGATACCGTGAAGCGATAGGCTTCGTTGAAACCTTCCTTGCCCGAGTGAGTGAAGGCCAGGACGCGCTCGCCGTCGGTTCGGATGTGAGCGATGCCGAAATTCGTCCGCTCGAAAGCAAAGAAGGACTTTCCAGGCCTTGCGGGGTCCGGCACGTAGCCGCGCATCGAGAAGAAGGCCGCGAGCTCCGTGCAGAAGATGATGCCCGGCGTTGTCCGCGACACCTTGCCCAGCGCCGACATCAGTGTGGCGCGGGGATGGATGTATTCCTTGCTTGCGCTTTCGTCGCCGGACGAAATCAGCGAAACGACCGGCGAAACCTCCTGCAGGAAGCCGATGTTGAAGTCGGCCGAACCGTGGTGCGGCGTCTTCAGGATCTCTGCGCGCAGCGCCGCGTCCGGGAGGGCCGACCGCATCCTGTGCATCGATTCCTCATTCATGTCGCCGGTCAGGAGCAGCCGCACATTGCCGTATCGCAACCGCAGCACGATCGAGTGGCCGTTGATCGTGTGCGATGCGGACCAACTCTTCGACGATTCCGCCTTGGTCCCCAACATGAGGTTGGCATCATCCGGCGGGTCGGTCATGAAGGCCAGGCCGTCCTTGCCGCCGACCTCCTCCACGATCGGACCCAGGATCTCGACCCCTACGCCCTCGGCTTTCAGGAAATCGAACGCGTCGGTGGCGCTTTGATCGATCCGCCTGACGACCATCTCGTTGTTCGTCGCGGCACGCAGGCGATCCGCCCAGCCCTTCAGCGTCTTCTTCCACGACTTGAACGGCCTGTTCAGCGCACCGTCGGGAACAAGGCGCGGATCGTCGGCCAGCTCCACCGCATACGGCCTGCCCTTGACCGAGACGGTCGCTCCGAACATTTCGCTGTCTGGACGCGTCTTGCCGCCGACTGTGCCGGGCCGCTTCATCAGCCCGTTGTGATAGACTCTCAGCGGCGCCATGAAGATGCGCTTGCGCTTTTCGGCGTGCTTCTCGGAAGCGGCGAACTCGGACAGGCCTGCATAGTGGTCGGCGTCGCCATGCGTGACGATCACCGCATCGACGATCAAGGGATCGTCATTCGAGGTGTTGGCGTAGCGGGCGGCCGCGTGCCGTGCAAACAGCTGACTCTCCCCGCCGTCGATGAAAACGACCTTGCCGTCGGGCGTGTCCATGATCAGGCCATCGCCTTGCTGCACGTCGACCATCGAAAGGCGCAGCAGACCGGTCGATCGCAGCTTTGTCTTGCCCGAGACCGCGCCGACATCCACCGCGCCCTTGGCGCCGAGAATGCGAACCCTCTTCTCCGTCGCAGTCTCCGAGATGACCTCGCATCGGTCTCCCCAGAAATACTGACGCACTGATCCGTTGTCTCTTCGCAGATCGACTATATCGTCATCAATATAGGATGCCATCCCGGTACCCTCCGCCCATGATAGACTGCATCAAATACGCGGAATCCACAAGACTTCGATCGATATGCTGCGGACCGGCATGATGATGTTGCGTCGGCGGTCGAGCGGTTGCGCGCTCCGTTCGACACTCAGACCGCAATCACCGACGCCGGCGGCAAACTGGCTTGATCGGCGGCCTCATGGATGGCATTCGCATTCGCGCTGGCGCCTTGGGTGTTGGGCAGGGACACCAAACGATGCTCGAACCGCGCGATGACTATCGGAGACTCTATCGCGACTTCCGCTGGTCGATCCCTGAGCGTTTCAACATCGGCGTGGCGGTGGCGGATGCATGGGCGGCGCGCGAACCAGACCGGCCGGCGCTCATCGAGTACCGTCCGGAGGGCGAGCCGGCGCGGCTCACCTATGGCGAGCTTGCCGCCCGATCCAACGCATTGGCCAACGGCCTACGGGCGCTCGGCGTCGGCCGCGGCGACCGCGTCGCGCTGCTCCTGCCACAGAGCTTCGAGACGGCGCTGACCCATGTCGCCGTCTATAAGCTCGGCGCCGTCGCCGTTCCGCTGGCGCTGCTGTTCGGGTCGGAGGCGATCGAATACAGGCTTCAGACCGCCGGGGTGAAGGCCGTCGTGACCAATTCGGTGGGCCTAGCCAAGCTGTCGCCGATCGCGGCGCGGCTACCCTTGCTCGAAGCCATTGTCTGCACCGATGGCGAGGCGAACGGCGCAGATGGCTTCGACAGGCTGGTGGCAGCGTCGAGCCGGTCGTTCGCGGCCGAGCCGACCGGTCCGGAAGATCCGGCGATGATGATTTTCACGTCGGGGACGACCGGGCCGCCGAAGGGCGCGCTGCACGGTCATCGCGTCCTGCTCGGCCACCTTCCCGGCGTTCAGGTTCACCATGAATTCCTGCCGCGGCCACGCGACCTGCTCTGGACGCCGGCCGACTGGGCCTGGGCAGGCGGCCTGCTCAACGTACTCCTGCCCGGGCTCTATTTCGGCGTCCCGGTCGTCGCCGGCCGCTTCGACCGTTTCGATCCGGAATCGGCGCTCACGCTGATGGAGAAAGTCGCCGTCCGCAACGCCTTCGTACCGCCGACGGCGCTGCGGATGCTGCGTGCCGTGGAGGGCATAAGGCGGCGCTTCCGGCTCGATCTCCGGACGGTCGGGTCAGGTGGCGAGTCGCTCGGGCGCGAGACGTTCGAATGGGCATCGGCCGAGCTCGGCGTGCCGATCAACGAGTTCTACGGACAGACCGAATGCAACCTCGTCCTTTCGTCCTGCACGGCGATCGGGGTCAGCCGGCCGGGCGCGATCGGCCTGCCGGTGCCCGGCCATACCGTGGCGGTGATCGGCGAGGACGGGCGACGGGTGAAGACCGGCGAGACCGGGCAGATCGCGGTGCTGAGGCCCGACCCGGTGATGTTCCTCGGCTACTGGCAGAACGAGGAGGCGACGCGGAAGAAGTTCATCGGCGACTGGATGACGACGGGCGACCAGGGCGTCGAGGACGAGGACGGCTACATCCACTTCTTCGGCCGCGACGACGACGTCATCACCTCGGCCGGCTTCCGGATCGGGCCCTCCGAGATCGAGGACTGCCTTGCAGGCCACCCTGCCGTGGCGCTGGCCGCGGCCGTCGGCAAACCCGACCGGCTGCGCACCGAGATCGTCAAGGCCTATGTCGTCGTGAAGGCCGGCGTCGAGCCGTCGCCCGAACTGGTCGACGACATCAAGCTGTGGGTCCGCGAGCGACTGTCGGCGCACGAATATCCGCGCGAGGTCGAGTTCGTCGATTCCATCCCGCTGACGACGACGGGCAAGGTCATCCGCCGCATCTTCCGAGACCGGGCAAAACGCGAAGCGGGCCTTTGACCCTTCACCCCCGGCCGAACAGCCGCTTGACGCGGTTGCGCAGGACACGCGCCATGTTGCGCGTCTCGCGATAGAGGTGAAGCTGGGCGGCGGCCTGGCGGACGGCGCGGTCAGAACCCGGTGCCAGGCCGACGATCAGCGTGCCGATCGGCCGCCGCTCCGTCCAGATGCGACTCATCACCGGGTGGTCGGGCACCGCGCAGGAATCGGTCGCGTCGATGTTCGGGTCGTCGAGATGCATGGCAGTGACGTCGAGCATCAGAAGCGCGCCGGGAGAGAAGGCCGCGAATCCCTCGTCGTAGGCCGTCTTCCAGGTGTAGGCGACGCCGGCTTCCACGAAGACGATGAGGCAGGCGATGACCTTGCCGTCGAGGGTCAGCGAATGGACGCGGCACAGATCCTCTTCCGAAAGGCGATGGACGGCTTCGCGGGCAAAGGCGGCGCGATAGCGGTCGACCGCCATGGCGGTGCGCTCGCGACCTTTCCAGCCAGCTGCTTCGAGCGTCAGGAACGCCTCAAGGCCAAGACGAACCTCTTCCTGGCTGCGCGCGACGACGTGCTCGACCTTGCCCTTTTCCTCGAGGCGGCGACGCAGGCGCCGGAACTCGCGCACGTGGTGCGGCTTCAGGGCCGTCTTCAGGTAGTCCGGCGCCGGCAGGCTGCTCTCGAGGAAGGGCCGCTTGACCCGGCCGCTCTCGGCGAACGACAGACCGCGACCATCGGCGACCTGGCGAATAAGTCCGGCGACGGGTCCGTCCAGCCTGATCTCGGGAAGGACCAGCACCTTGGGCATGCGCAGATGGGGCCTGGCCATCATCTGGAAGAAGTCCTCCAGCACGCCCTCGGGATCGTCGCGGTCAAGAAGCGGCGTGCCGAGCGGACCGAACGGGCTCGACCAGGTGCGGATGACCGGCACGCCGAACGGCGTCGCAGGCTTCTCGACGGAGAACGGAACCAGCAGCCGCAGCCGGCTCTTCAGCTCGTCGCCGTCGCGGATCACGGCGAGCCGCACCTCGCGGTCTTCGAGCCGCGGCATGGCGGGCGCCAGGAAGCGCGGGTTGAAGAAGACGTTCGGCTCGACGGTGCGCTTGCACAGATGGTCCAGTTCCTCGACGAGGTCGAAGCCGGCGGCGGCGGGATAGATCGCAAGGCGGCGCGCCGGGCGGTCGGCGGCGACGGTCTGCACCAGCGAACGGGCGGCCGATCCATCCAGACCCGCAAGGCCGGCGATCATCGGCGCGGAGGCGCTGCCGCTCATCTCCTCGAGGATCGGTGTCGCTGCCATCAGGCGGCTCCTCTTGCGGTGCTGGCCGGCAGGAAGACGACCATGACGATGCCCAGCTTGAGCCAGACGGTGAAGGCGAGCGCCGTAGCCTCGAACAGCATGGCGACGGCGGTGGCGATCGCCGCGCCCCACAGGCCGTAGACCGGGATCAGCGCCACGGAGAGCGCCACGTTGAAGGCCAGCGTCAGCGCGTAGACGCCGGCGCAGACGTTCTGGTGGCCGCTCATCGTCAGCAGGCTTTCGCAGGGGCCGACGGCCGAACGGGCGACAACGCCGCCGACCAGCAGGAAGAGCAGGGGATAGCCGGCGTCGAAGCCGGGCCCGAAAAGGCTGAGCATTGGCAGGCCGAGCGCCAGCACCGCGATCCCCATGACGACAGAGGGCCAGAAGGTCCAGGACACGGTCTCACGTGCGAAAGCGGCAAGACGGCTGCTGTCGCCATGGGTGAAGGCGGCGTAGCGTTGCGCGACACCGGCCTTGACGGCGAAGTAGACGAAATGGACCAGCGCAAGCGTCTTCACCGTGGCGAAGTAGATTGCCACCTTGTCGGGATCCATGAACAGGCCGACCAGCAGCACGTCGGCGTTGGTCAGCAGGAAGAAGAAGCTCTCCACCAGGAAGATCGGCAGGGACACGGCGAACCAGCTGGCGAACGGGTAGCGCCTCGGTCCGGCCGGGACGCGGCCGTCGGCGCGGCCCGTGACACGGATCAGTTGGCTGACCGTTGTGGCATAGGTGGCCAGGACGGCGGCGATGATGGCCGTCTCGGCGCAGGGCTGGTAGCCGAGCGCCAGGGCAAGCCCCATGAAGGCCAGGATCAGGATCGGCCGCGTGATGTAGATCGGCGCAAGCGCCAGGAATGCCCAGGTATTGGCGCGCGCGATGCCCTGCAGCATATCGGACAGCGCCAGCATCGGCAGGCAGATGATGCCGAGCAGAAACGGCACGACGTAGTAGTCCTCGATCGACGGGGAGAACAGCCTGACCGCCACGATGCCGACCGCCGCGACGAGCGTCGAAGCGCCGAGCACGACCAGGCGCGAGCCCAGCAGCACCCCGCGCAATTCCTCGAACATGCCGCGCTCCCGGTATTCCGGGATGAAGCGGATGACGGAAGTATGGAATCCGAGGCAGGAAAGGTTGCCGACGATGATCATCGTCGTCCAGACCAGGACGAAGATGCCGTACTCGAAGCCGCCCATCCAGCGGGCGAGCAGCACCTGGCTAAGGAACGCGATGACGGCGGAGGCGATCCGGATGCCGAAGGCGATGACCGACATGCGGCCGGCCTCGCCGCGCTCGTCCTTCGAGAAGATCAGCCCGTCTAGGCGGCCCATCAGCGGCCGAGCGGCAGCGGCAAGCCGCTCCGGCAACAGCCGGTCCGCCGTGGTGGCCGCCGAAAAACGCACGCGAATACACTCCGCTTCCCGAAGGGAACTCAAGGTCTAGGGCAGAGGGATTAAGAAACGGTTGGGTGGCGCCCGATCCGACGCGGGCCGACCTGCTTGCGTAACACTTCGAAGCGGCTCTAAATTTCCGCCGGGTTGGCGCCCCGGCCGGCACGATCGCCCAGGGGCTAGCAGGGAGGAAGAATTGCAGCGTCTAGCCAGTATCTTTGCCTTGGCAGGCCTTTGCGCACTCCTGGCAGCGGGAGCCCGGGCCGAAGACAAGCCGATGTCGACGCCAGTCGCGCAGAAGGAACTGCCCGAGGGCGAAACGCCGAAGATCCAGTGCTCCGGCCACAATGCATGCATCGTGATCTGTCGCGACAATGCCCAGCATTGCGGCATCCGCAGCGGTCACGGTTGCTTCAGCTCGGATCCTCCCTGCCTGTAGGGCGCAGAGGGTTCAACAGTCTCGTCCGTTGCTCTAGGATCGCGGAGGCGGCGACCCGGGAGGAAACGGATGGATGAGGCGGAACGCTGGCGAGCCATGGCGAGCGCCCCGAGGGACGGCAGCCGCATCCTCGTGACGGTGCGGCCGTCCGAGCAGGGGCCGGCCGACGTCGACGTCGCCTATTGGGCGAAGGCGGACCAGTATGGGATCGAAGGCTGGCGGGCGGCGGATTCCCACCCCGGCCAGATCTTCGCCTATGCCGACCCGGAACTCAAATGCTGGATGCCGCTGCCGGGTGCCGGCAGTGCAAGGTCCTCGGGCATCACCGAGACGCCGAAGCCGTTCGACGGCGACGACATGGAACTGTTCGGCTCGGGGATCTGAGCAAAGCTTGAGTTCCCCGGCAATCGGACCTGCGCATTCCCGCATCGACCGAATTCGATACCTGCAGGTCAGGAGTATTCCGGAGCCAGAAGGCTGCCGCCGGACCTTACGCGAACTGGCCGTGGCAGTGCTTGTACTTCTTCCCCGAACCGCAAGGGCACGGCTCGTTTCGGCCGACGCGGCCCCAGCTCTGCGGGTTCTCCGGGTCACGCTCCTCGGGCGCCACGGAACGCGCCGGTGCTTCCAGCACGGCCGACATCACGCCGCCCGAGCCTTCGCCGAAATCGTCCTCGCCGGTCGTCGCGTCGATGTGGTGGCCGATCGTCTGCGGCGCCTGGGGCGGTGGTGCCTCTGCAGCCTGCCGCACGAGCTCGACCCGCATCAGCTGGGCCGTCACGGCCTGGCGGAGGTTGCCAAGCATCGACTGGAAGAGCTCGAAGCCCTCCTGCTTGTATTCCTGCAGCGGGTCGCGCTGGGCATAGCCGCGGAAGCCCACGACGGAGCGCAGGTGGTCGAGATTGACCAGATGCTCGCGCCAGAGGTGGTCGAGCGTCTGCAGCAGGACCGAACGCTCGACATAGGCCATGATCTCCGGCCCGAAACGCTGGGCGCGATCGGCAGCGGCCTTGTCGGCCGCCTCGCTGATGCGCGCCTTGATGACCTCCTCGTCGATGCCCTCTTCCTTCACCCAGTCCTCGATCGGCAGGTCCAGATTCAGGCTCTGCGCCGCCCCTTCCTTGAGACCGGCGGCGTCCCATTGCTCGGCATAGGCGTTCTCGGGGATGGTCTTGGCGACGAGGTCGTCGATGACGTCCTGGCGCATCTCGGCGATGGTCTCCGACAGGTTTTCGCCGTCCATCAGGTCCTTGCGCTGCTCGAACACGACCTTGCGCTGGTCGTTCATGACGTCGTCGTATTTGAGCAGGTTCTTGCGGATGTCGAAGTTGCGGGCCTCGACCTTCTTCTGGGCCTTCTCCAGCGCCTTGTTGATCCAGGGGTGGGTGATCGCCTCGTCTTCCTTGAGGCCGAGCTTCTGGAGCATGCCGTCCATGCGCTCGGACCCGAAGATGCGCATCAGGTCGTCCTGGAGCGACAGATAGAATTTCGAGCGGCCCGGATCGCCCTGGCGGCCTGAACGGCCGCGCAGCTGGTTGTCGATGCGGCGTGATTCATGGCGCTCGGTGGCGAGCACGTAGAGGCCGCCAGCGGCCAGCGCCTTTTCCTTCAGCCGCTTGATGTCCTCGCGGATGGACCCCTCGCGAGCGTCGCGATCCGGCCCGGGCTCGACGCCGGCCAGTTCGCTGGCGATGCGCATGTCGGCGTTGCCGCCGAGCTGGATGTCGGTGCCGCGACCGGCCATGTTGGTGGCGATGGTCACCGCTCCGGGCACGCCGGCCTGCGCGACGATCTGCGCTTCCTGCTCGTGGTGACGCGCGTTCAGCACCTGGAAGTCCTTCAGGCCCTCCTGCTTCAGGCGCTCGGCCAGCTGCTCGGACTTCTCGATCGACGTCGTGCCGACCAGGATCGGCTGGCCGCGGGTCGCGGCGTCCCTGATCTCCCTGACGATCGCCCGGTACTTCTCCTCGGTCGTCCGATAGACCTCGTCGTCCTCGTCGATGCGCTTGACCGGCAGGTTGGTCGGCACCTCGATGACCTCGAGACCATAGATGTTGCCGAACTCCTCGGCTTCCGTGGAGGCCGTGCCGGTCATGCCGGCGAGCTTCTTGTACATCCGGAAGTAGTTCTGGAAGGTGATCGAGGCCAGCGTCTGGTTCTCCGGCTGGATCGACACATGTTCCTTGGCTTCCAGCGCCTGGTGCAGGCCTTCCGAATAGCGGCGGCCCGGCATCATGCGGCCGGTGAACTCGTCGATGATGACGATCTCGCCGTTGCGGACGATGTAGTCCTTGTCGCGCTGGAACAGGCGGTGGGCCTTCAGCGCGTTGTTGACGTGATGGACGATGGCGACGTTCTCGACGTCGTAGAGGTGCTCGCCCTTGAGGTGGCCAGCGGCGCTGAGCAGCGTCTCGAGCTTCTCGGTACCTGCCTCGGTGAACACGGCTGTGCGCTGCTTCTCGTCGACCTCGTAGTCTTCAGGCACCAGCTTGAGGATGACCGCGTCGATCAGATTGTACATCTCGGAGCGGTCTTCGAGCGGGCCCGAGATGATCAGCGGCGTGCGCGCCTCGTCGACCAGGATCGAATCGACCTCGTCGACGATCGCGTAGTTGTGGCCGCGCTGCACCATCTGCGCGCGCTCGTACTTCATGTTGTCGCGCAGGTAGTCGAAGCCGAGCTCGTTGTTGGTGGCGTAGGTGACGTCGCAGGCATAGGCCGTGCGGCGCTCCTCGTCGGAGAGACCGTGGACGATGACGCCCGTGGTCAGGCCGAGGAAGCCGTAGACGCGACCCATCCACTCGGAGTCGCGCCTGGCGAGGTAATCGTTGACCGTGACGACGTGAACGCCCTTGCCGGATATCGCATTCAGATAGACCGGAAGCGTGGCGACCAGCGTCTTGCCCTCGCCGGTGCGCATCTCGGCGATGGCGCCGGAATCGAGCACCATGCCGCCCATCAACTGCACGTCGAACGGCCGAAGGCCCAGCACCCGCTTCGCCGCCTCGCGGACCACCGCGAAGGCTTCGGGCATGATGTCCTTCTCGGTCGCGCCGTCGGCGAGGCGCTGACGGAACTCGCTGGTCTTGGCCTGAAGTTCGGTGTCGGACAGCGCCGAAATGATCTTTTCGAGCGCGTTGACGGCCTCCACGCGGGGTCGCATGCCCTTGACGCGACGATCGTTCGAGGAACCGAATATCTTGCGGGCGAGACCGCCGAGACTGACCATGCAGTCGCCTTTCCGAAGCCATGGCCTGGGCGGCGGCGCCGCGGGCCGGACCAGCGGCGGGGAGCCGCGGGGTCAACAAAAAGTGCGTCCGGAATTCGCTTCTGGACGCACGGACGAGGGACAGATAAGAGGGGGCACCATCGATGTCAACGTTGCCTCGGTGCGGCCGGAGCGGCCTGTTTCCGCCCTTTTCGAGGCTAATTTCCCTTTCAGCAAACGCCTGCCGGAGCCATTCCCGATGATCCTGCGTACCCGTATCGCCGCCGCCCTGGTCGGGACGGCCGCCCTCTTCCTCGTCGCGCTGCCGGCCGGCGCGCAGGAGACGCCGCCGGCCACCGTGCCGCCCGGCACCGTGGTCGCGGTCATCGACGGCGTCGAGGTGACCGAGGCCGAGCTCACCATGGTGCTGAACGAACTCGGGGAGCAGTTCGCGCAACTGCCGGAAGACAAGAAGCGCGCGGCTGCGCTCGCCGCCCTGATCGAGATCAGGGTCACCTCCAACGAGGCGGTGAAGCGCGGCATGGACCAGAACGAGGAATTCAAGCGCCGGTTGGCGCTGCTGCGCGAGCGCGCGCTGCACGCGGCGCTGCTGCAGGAAGCGGTGCTGACCGCGATCACCGACGCCGACGTCCAGGCCCGATACGAAAAATACGTCGCCGAGACGCCGCCGACCCCGGAGGTGCAGGCGCGCCACATTCTGGTCGAGACCGAGGAAGAGGCCAAGGCGATTATTGCGCGGCTCGACGCGGGCGAGGATTTCGCGACGATCGCCAAGGAAGTCTCGAAGGATCCTGGCTCCGGCGCCAATGGTGGCGAACTGGGCTGGTTCGGGCAGGGGCGCATGGTGCCGGAATTCGAGAAGGCGGCCTTCGAGCTGGAGGCGGGCGCCTACACCAAGCAGCCGGTCAAATCCGATTTCGGCTGGCACGTGATCAAGGTCGACGCCAAGCGCGGCCACAAGCCGCTCGAGGAACTGGTCCAGCAGATCCGCAGCCTGGTGTTCCGCGAGAAATACACCGAGCTGGTCAACGGGCTGCGCGGCGCGGCCAAGATCGAGTTCAAGGACCCGGCGCTGGAAGCGGCCGTCGGCGAATTCACGCGCTAGCAGGCCCGAAGCGAGCATTTTCGCCAGGCCGGCTTCGCCAGGAGCCGGCCTTTTTCGTTGGCCGGAGGGCAGCGAATCGCCTTGCGCGGCCGGGGTGTCTCGGGCAAACCCTCTCGCAACGCCATCCAGCCGACGAAGCCCATGTCCACGACCGTCTCCCCGCTCGCGCCGAAAACCACGCCAAAGCTGCCGCCGCTGCGCGGCCTGAGGATCATGACCGCCGAGGCGGGCATCAAGTACAGGAACCGCACCGACCTGATGCTGATGGCGTTCGACGAGGGGACGGCCGTCGCGGGCGTCTTCACCAAGTCCAAATGCCCGTCCGCGCCGGTCGACCTCTGCCGCGCCAACCTCGCCGGCGGCAGCGCCCGGGCGCTGGTGGTCAATTCGGGCAACGCCAACGCCTTCACCGGCAAGAAGGGACGGGAAACGACCAGGGTCACGTCGGAGGCGGCCGCCAAGGCCGTCGGCTGCAAGCCGTCGGAAGTGTTCCTCGCCTCGACCGGCGTCATCGGCGAACCGCTCGACCCGGCGAAATTCTCGGGCCTGCTGGCCGGCATGGCAAAGGACGCCACCGCCGACCGCTGGCGCGACGCCGGCAAGGCGATCATGACCACCGACACCTATCCGAAATACGCGACCGCCACGGTGAGGCTCGGCGACGCGGATGTGACGATCAACGGCATCGCCAAGGGTGCCGGGATGATCGCCCCCGACATGGCGACGATGCTCTCCTTCGTCGCCACCGACGCGCCGATCGCCGCGCCGGCGCTGCAGGCGCTGCTCACCAAGGGCGTCGGAAAGACTTTCAACGCCGTCACCGTGGACAGCGACACCTCGACCAGCGACACGCTGCTGATCTTCGCGACCGGCGCCGCCGCTAGCGATGGCGCGCCGCGGATCGAGGATGCCGCCGACCCGAGGCTCGCCGCCTTCAGGCGCGCGCTGAACAAGCTGCTCAGGAACCTCGCGCTTCAGGTCGTGCGCGACGGCGAAGGCGCGCGCAAGGAGATCGAGGTGACGGTGACCGGCGCGAAGTCGGCGCGTTCCGCCAAGAAGATCGCACTCTCCATCGCCAACTCACCGCTCGTGAAGACGGCGGCGGCCGGCGAGGACGCCAACTGGGGCCGCGTGGTCATGGCCGTCGGCAAGGCGGGCGAACCGGCCGACCGGGACCGGCTTTCTGTCTTTTTCGGCGACATCCGCGTCGCCCATGAGGGCGAACGCGATCCGACTTATTCGGAGGCAGAGGCGTCGGCCTACATGAAGCGCGACCGCATCCGCATCCGTGCCGAACTCGGCATCGGCCGCGGCAAGGCGACGGTCTGGACCTGCGACCTGACCAAGGCCTATGTCGAGATCAACGGCGACTACCGGAGCTGAGTCAGGCGCGATGCAGCCGGCCGGGCCCGACTTGCCGTCCCCCGACCTGCCGACCGTGCGCCGCTACGAGGCCGGCGGCTTCCGCGCCTGGCCCGCCGCCTCGGTCCACTATGACGGGACATGGGTCGTCCGGCTGACGCCCGGTCACGCCGCCAAGCGTCTCAACTCCGTCAACCCGCTCGACCCGCGCGACACGGCGGACATCGCCGGGCGGGTCAAACGTGTCGCGAGACTGTTCGCCGATGCAGGCCGCGACCTCACCTTCCGCCTGTCGCCGCTTTCCGGACCGTTCCTTGATGCGCATCTCGACCGCCAAGGCTGGACCGCCTTCTCGGAATCGCTGGTGATGGAGGCCGACATCACGCAGACCCTGGTCGACGGCGCGGTCGACCGCATCCCGGTGCGCGATGTCGGGCGCTTCATGGCGTCGGCCCGGCGGGTCCAAGGCATGGACGCGTCGACGGCCCGCGGCGTCGCGGACGTTATCGGCTCGGTTCAGGCCAATCTCGGCCTGTTCGTCGTCGACCGCGATGACGACCCGCTGACGACGCTGGTCTGCGTGCAGGACGGGCCGATCGCTGGCCTGTTCGAGGTCGCCACCGCCGAGGCCGAGCGCGGCATGGGCCATGGCCGTCGCGCCATCCTCTCGGCGCTGCGCTGGGCAAGGATGGCGGGCGCCCGCAAGGGATGGCTGCAGGTGGAAGCCGACAACCAGGTGGCGATCAGGCTCTACCGCAAGCTCGGCTTCCGCGAGGTCTATCGCTACCGCTACCGAAGGCCGCCGAACCCATGAGCGAGGAAAAGCCCGCGCCGAAGAAGCTGCTGCTGGTCGCCGCCTGCGCGCTGGTCGACGCCGACGGACGTGTTCTGCTGTCGCAGCGGCCGCCGGGCAAGTCGCTGGCCGGTCTGTGGGAGTTTCCCGGCGGCAAGGTCGAACCGGGCGAAACGCCCGAGGAGACGGTCGTCCGCGAGATCGCCGAGGAGATCGGTGTCGAGACGAAGGTGGCCTGCCTCGCGCCGCTGACGTTTGCCAGCCATTCCTACGAGAGCTTCCATCTGCTGATGCCGCTCTATGTGTGCCGCCGCTTCTGGGGCACGCCGCAGCCCCGGGAAGGACAGGTCCTGAAATGGGTGAAGCCGCGCCAGATGCGCGACTATCCCATGCCGCCGGCCGACGCGCCGCTGATCCCGTTCCTGATCGACCTGTTGTGATCGGGCGCGCGCGGTATCGTTAATCGATCCTTCAGCCAATCGTGAAAACTTGACCGAAAGGCGCGCCCGGCGCGCCGCGAGGTCGTGCGTGGAGCAGCGGATGAACAACGAGGACGCCTGGGACCTGGTGCGCAACGCACGCGGCTGGCGGCTCGCGGACGCGGGCTCCGGCGCAATCAGGGCGGCGATGCTGTTTGGATCCGCCGGCATCGCGCTGGCGCTGATCCTCGTGCCGGTGCTGGATGGCGCGACCCGCGACCAGTATGCCGCGACCCAGCCCTTTCCGGGCGACATCGACATGACCAGCACGGGTTCGGTCCAGCCGAGCGGGACCTACACGATCCGCAAGAGCGTGTTGCAGTCGTCGCCGGATTCGGTCTGCTACATCCGCGCCAACGGCGCACGCGTCGGCGACTGCTGAGCAACGATTGGTTAAGCGCGCGGCGTTAACGTCCGTTAACGGATCGGCGCTAGGCAAGAGCAGAGGTTCGGTCCAGATGGCCAGGTTGATGCGGCGATTTCTGAAGGACGAAGGCGGCGCGACCGCCATCGAGTATGCGCTGATCGTCGCCGTCCTCTCGCTGGCGATCGTCGGCGGCCTTTCGCAGGTCACCAACAGCATGACCGGCATGTTCTCAAACACGGCCGGCGCGATCGACCAGTCCTGGACGCGCTGAGCGGGGACGACCTGAAGGCTACTCGGGCTTCTCACCGAGTATCTTTGTCAGAGACACCGTCGCCGAACCCGGCTTCAGCGGCTTCTGCTGCGATTCGTGCGGCGCCCACCCCGACAGCCACACGATGCTGAACGTCGCCCTGATGCGTCCGTCCGGGTCGGCGAAGCGCTCGGCGTAGATTTCGGCCGCGCGCATGAAGAGGCGACGCGTCGCCGGCCTGCGCGGGCGATCGACCAGAATGCTGGTCGAACCCATCGCGCGCAGATCGCGCATGAGTGAAAACATGTCGCCGTAGCGCACCGTCACGGTTTCGATGTCGGCAACCGGCAAGGCGAAGCCGGCACGTTGCAGCAGTGCGCCAGCGTCGCGCACGTCCGCGAAGGGACTGACGCGGGCGCTCGCGCCGCCAGACACCTCGGTCTCGGCCGCCAGCAGGCTGTCGCGCAATTCCGCGAGTGTGCCCGCGCCGTAGAAGGCGCCGAGAAACAGCCCGTCAGGCTTCAGCGCGCGGCGGATCTGCACGAGCATGCCCGGAACGTCGTTCACCGACTGCAGCGCCAGGAGAGAAACCGCAAGGTCGAGGCTGCCGGGGTCGAAAGGCACCGTTTCGGGCTCGGCGACCATACCGCCCGCGCCATATGTGAGCGCCGCGTTCGCCTCGACGCGCTCGACCGAACCGACCTTGCCCGACGCAAGAAGCGCCGTCCGGGCCGGCTCTCCGGAGAACAGCACCGCGGCGCGTTGGAACCGCCGCTCGACCGTCGAGAGGCGGTCGGCGAGGTCTTCCGCCGTGCGCGCAAGCAGGAAATCCGCGTCCGGACCGGATTGCTGCAGCGCCCGAAGGCGGCGCGCTGTCAGAAGGCTGTTGTCGAAAAGCGGTTCCAATTCCCGTCCTGACTGCGGTGGGCTGGCGCGAGCCGGCCGCCACGGCCTATGCTCAGCCATCCGACCGTGGTGGCCGATCCGATGTTCGAGATCAAGGGGCTGGCGCGGGCGGCGCTGGCAGCGCCTGCCCGCATCCTGTTTCCGCCCGTCTGCGCCGGCTGCCGCAGGCTGGTGGTCGAACCCGGCACGCTGTGCGGCGAATGCTGGCCGAAGCTGCGATTCCTAGAGAAGCCCTGGTGCCCTGTGATGGGTACGCCCTTCGCCTTCGACATGGGAGAAGGTTTCCTGTCGGCCGAGGCGATCGCGGACCCTCCGCCCTTCGCGCGGGCCCGGGCGGCGGTCGCCTACGTCGGCGTCGCCCGGGAGATGGTGCAGAAGCTGAAGTACAACGACCGGACCGATCTCGCGCCCTGGATGGCGAGGTGGATGCTGCGGGCGGGGTCGGAACTCGTGACCGACGCCAATGTGGTCATGCCGGTGCCGCTCCATTGGCGGCGTTTCCTGTCACGCCGGTTCAACCAGTCGGCCGAGCTGGCGCGGGCCCTGTCGCGGCTTTCGGGCAAGCCTTTCGCGCCGTCGGCCCTGAAACGGCGGAAGGCGACAGCCCATCAGGTGGGGCTGGGCCAGAAGGAACGACAGGACAATGTGCGCGGCGCCTTCCTCGTGCCCGAGGCGGCGGAGATCGAGGTCGCCGGCCGTCGCGTGCTGCTGGTCGACGACGTCTACACGACCGGGGCGACGGTGGCGGCCGCGGCGAAGGCGCTCCTGAAGGCTGGCGCTGGCGCCGTCGACGTGCTGACCTTCGCCCGCGTGCTGCCGGGGGACTTACGGGCGGGGGACTTCCGGGAAGATGGGGCAGGTCCTATATAGCCGGCAGAGCAACCCACGGTTTCCTCATGGTCGATGTGACGATCTATACCCGCATGATGTGCGGCTACTGCGCAGCTGCGAAACGGCTGCTCGATTCCAAGGGCGTCGCCTATACCGAGCACGACGCGAGCTTCTCGCCGGAACTCAGGCAGGAGATGATCTCGCGCTCGAACGGCCGCTATACCTTCCCGCAGATATTCATCGGCAGCGTGCATGTCGGCGGGTCCGACGACCTGCACGCGCTGGATTCGCAAGGGCGGCTCGACGGGCTGCTCGCCAGCGGCAACCTGGCTTAGCAGTGGACTGAGGAGACTGGCATGGGCATCTTCAAGGCAGCGGCTGTGCAGATGCGTTCGGGCGAAAGCGTCGAGCGCAACGCCCGGGATTTCGAGGGTTTCGTCCGCGAGGCGGCCTCGAACGGCGCGGCCTATGTCCAGACGCCCGAGATGACCGGCGCGCTGGTGCGCGACAAGGAAGCCCGCAAATCGGCCTTCGCATCTGAGGACAAGGACCCGATCGCCGCCACGGCGGCAAGGCTGTCGGCCGAACTGGGCATCGCCATCCATGTCGGCTCGACCGCCATCCTCAGGTCCGACGGCAAACTCGCCAACCGCGCCTTCCTTTTCGGCCCCGACGGGGCGCTCGTCGCGCGCTACGACAAGATCCACATGTTCGACGTCGACCTCGACAAGGGCGAAAGCTGGCGCGAGAGCTCGGCCTACGAGGCCGGCACGACGGCGGCCATCGCCGACCTGCCCTTCGCACGGCTCGGCATGGCCATCTGCTACGATCTGCGTTTCCCGCAGCTTTTCCGCGCCGAGGCGCTGGCTGGCGCCAACGTGCTGACGGTGCCTGCCGCCTTCACGCGGCAGACCGGCGAGGCGCACTGGCACATCCTGCTGCGTGCCCGCGCCATCGAGAACAGCGCCTGGGTGATCGCCGCCGCGCAGGGCGGCAAGCACGAAGACGGCCGCGAGACCTACGGTCATTCGCTGATCGTCGACCCCTGGGGGCGCATCGTCGCCGAAGCAGCGAATGACGAGCCGGGCGTCATCGTCGCCGAGATCGATCCTCAGGCCTCGGTCGACGCGCGGCGCAAGATTCCCAACCTTAAGAACGCGCGCGACTTCGAGCCGAAGACTTTCACGTCGCCGGCCGCACTGCGGGGTGCGGCGTCTTGATCAGCTTCTCGCTCACCTGCGAGCAGGACCACGGCTTTGACGCGTGGTTCCGAAATGGCGAGGACTTCGACCGGCAGAAGAAGCGCGGACTGGTCGAATGCCCGCATTGCGGCTCGAAGAAGGTCGAGAAGGCGCTGATGGCGCCGGCCGTCTCGACCGGCCGCCGCAAGGAGAAGCTGGCGCTCGCCGCCACCGCCGAGCAGAAGGCGATGATGGCGCAGCTGAAGGCGATGACCGAGAAGGTGCGCGAGAACGCCGACTATGTCGGCGACAGGTTCGCCGAGGAAGCGCGCAAGATCCATGTCGGCGAAACGGAAGCCCGCGGCATCTACGGAGAAGCGACGCCGGAGGAAGCGAAGGGCCTCGCCGAGGACGGCGTCGGTTTCATGCCGTTGCCGGTCTTCCCGGACGACCGGAACTGATCGCTACGACTTCCTGCCGCTACCGACCCAGGCCGTCGCCGAGAGCGCGGCAGGCAGTTCTCCCAGATGCCGGCGGAGCCTGGCGAGCGCAGCGGTCTCCGTCTCCTGCCACTCCCCGGGCGGCACCGAATTCTTCCAGAGCGAGACCGGCGCCGAGCCGGCCAGCTGGTCGCGCCAGAAGGAATCGACGTCCTCCACCGTAATCGAATGCGCAACGTCCCGGACGACGATGTCGACGAAGCCGGCCGCCCGCATCTCCGCCTCGAAGAGGTCCGGGTCCTCCAGCCCGGCCGGCGGTGGCGGCTCCTGCGGTGGTTGGGTTTCCGGTCGAAGCGCGGCGACGACCGCTTGCGTGTAGGTCGAACGTGCCATCGGCGCCCAGCTCGAGACCAGCGCCTGCGCGCCCGGTGCAAGGACGCGGAAAAGCTCACGCCAGCCGCGCGCCCTGTCGGGAAAGAACATCAGGCCGAACATCGAGACCGCGAGGTCGAAAGAGGCGTCCGGAAACGGCAGCGCCTGCCCGTCGGCCTCGACGGCATCGATGTTCGTCGTGCCGGCGCCAGTCGCGTTGCGTTGCAGCCGCTCCAGCATGGCCGGCGAGAAGTCGACGCAGGTGACGCGGGCGACGTGCGGCGCGAGCAGCAGCGCGGTCGTGCCCGGGCCGCAGGCGACGTCGATGACGCGGGTCGCCGGGCCATATCGCAGTCCGGCGAGGCCGCTGCGCGAGAACTTTTCGAGGAAGCATCGGGTCGTCGCGTCGTAGCCCGCGGCGACGACGACATCCCATGGCGCGGGTGCGGCGAGTGGCGCGCTCATGCGCCGCTTCCCTCGATCTGCCTGATCAGCTTCGCCGGCGCGACGTTTCGCCAGGCGGTGCGCAGCGCGCCCGCCAGCGTCGGCTCGTCGGCGTTTGCGAGGTCGACCGAGGTCCAGCCCTGCCGGCCCCAGCCGCCCTTGACGGAGGCGAAGACGCCAGGCTCCGCCCCGGCCATCACGCGCTGCTCGTCAGGCGTCAGCTTGATCACGCCGCGCGACGGTTCGGGCAGGGAGGCGAATATCCTGTCGCGGGCGCGGAAGTCGGCCTTGCCGAAATGCGATTTCTCCTCGGTGCCGGGCAAGGCCAGCGCGATACGGCGGAAGGAAGTGTCGTCCATCATGGTCGGCCTCGACGGGTCGTGGAAGGCTACATAGCGCCGCCACCGCCCCGCGGCTTGAAGAAATGCCGGATCTGCGTGGGCAGACGCACGGACTTGTCCACGCCCTTCGTCGCCAGCGTACCCTTGGCCACGACGGTGGACAGGAGGCGGCGATGGGCGTGGCGGAGTTCTTCGGGCGGCTGGCGGAGTGTATCTTCGGGGCACCGGCCATCATGGGCGACCCGCACGGGCCGCTTGCGTGGGGACGCAAGGTCGATCCCGCTTTCCGGGCGAAGCTGCGCGCCATCGCCGCGCGGCTGGGCGTCGAGCCCGACGCGCTGATGGCTGTGATGGCTTTCGAGACCGGGCGAACCTTCGACCCGGCGATCCGCAATCCCACGACCAGCGCGACGGGCCTGATCCAGTTCATGCCGAAGACGGCGGCGGCGCTGGGCACATCGACGGGTGCGCTGGCGCGGATGAGCGCCGCCGCGCAACTCGACTATGTCGAAGCCTATCTGAAACCCTATGCCGGGCGTCTCGCGGAGGTCAGCGACCTCTACATGGCTGTGCTCTGGCCGAAGGCAATCGGCCGGGCATCGAGCCATGTGCTGTTCGCCGAACCGTCGGCCGCCTATCGCGCCAATCGCAGCCTCGACGCGAACCGTGATGGCCGCATCACCAAGGCGGAGGCGGCGGCGCGGGTCGTGGCGCTGCTGGCGGAAGGCCGCAAGCCGCGCTGGGCGGCGTGAGCATGCTCCACTAACTTCTCAGGCGGCCGACAGCTTCTCGGCGAGCACCATGTAGTTGACGTCCGTGTCGGTCGAACGCTGCCAGCGGTCGGCGAGCGGATTGTAGACCACGCCGGTGCGGTCGGCGACCTGCATTCCGGCAGCCGACAGCGCCTTTTCCAGCTCGTCCGGGCGCACCAGCTTGCCGAACTGGTGGGTGCCGCGCGGCAGCCAGCGCAGGATGTATTCCGCGCCGATGATGGCGAGCCCCAGCGCCTTCAGCGTGCGGTTGATGGTGGCGACGAACATGACGCCGCCCGGCTTCACCATCTGCCCGCACTTGGCGATGTAGAGGTCGACGTCGGAGACGTGCTCGACCACTTCCATGTTCAGGATGACGTCGAACTTCTCGCCCGCGTCGGCGAGGTCCTCGGCCGTCATCGCGCGGTAGTCGATGGTCAGCCCGCCCTCGGCGGCATGCAGCTTCGCCACCTCGATGTTGGTCTCCGACGCGTCGGCGCCGACCACTGTGGCGCCGAGCCTTGCCATCGGCTCGCAGAGCAGGCCGCCGCCGCAGCCTATGTCGAGGAAACGCAAGCCTTCGAACGGCCGCGCGGCGCGCGGGTCACGCCCGAATCTGGTCGCGACCTGATCGCGGATATAGGCCAGCCGGACCGGATTGAACTTGTGCAGAGGCTTGAACTTGCCGTTCGGGTTCCACCATTCGGCGGCCATCCGCGAGAATCGTTCGACTTCGCCCTGGTCTATGGTCGAGGGCTTGTCGATGGTCGATCGTCGGGCCTCGGGCATGGGCGGCTCTCCTGTGCAGGCAAGGAGGTCGGGCGCGGCGGGACGAAAGTCAAGAGCGGGATTGTCGCTGGCGCGGCACCGCGATCCCCTCGGCCGCCAGCACCCATGGGTGTCGGTGTTCGGTGTACACGGCATGCGGAGGCGGTGGGAAAAGCGGATCGCCGAAAGCGCCGACCGCGACGGCGATCCGGTCGGGCATGCGCGAAGGCTCCCACCAGACCGTGGCCCCGCAGACGGGGCAGAAATGAAAAGTGACGTCGTGGCCGCTGTCCGAAGGGCGCGTCCACTCACGCGGTCGGCCGGAAGCGAGGACTGCCTCGCGCGGGAAGAACGCGGCGATGCCATAGGTACTGCCGGTGCGGCGCTGGCATTCGATGCAATGGCAGAGCGAAACCGATACCGGCTCGCCCTGGCATACAACTCGAAGCTGGCCGCAGCCGCATTGCGCCGTCCGCGTGGTCATCGGATCGATCATAGCAGCGTCGGAGGCGGCGGAAAGGGCGGCGGCCGCAAGCGGCCGCCGCGATGGAAGCGCCTGTCAGGCGGCCTTCTGCTTCGGCTGGATCAGGCCGCGCGCGACGAGCAGTTCGGCGATCTGCACGGCGTTCAGCGCCGCGCCCTTGCGCAGATTGTCGGAGACGATCCACATGTTGAGGCCGTTGTCGATCGTCGAATCCTCGCGGATACGGCTGATATAGGTCGCATCCTCGCCGGCCGACTCGAGCGGCGTGACGTAGCCGCCGTTCTCGCGCTTGTCGACGACCACGCAGCCCGGCGCATCGCGCAGGATCTCGCGCGCCTCGTCGGCGGTGATCGGCTTCTCGAACTCGATGTTGACCGCTTCGGAATGGCCGATGAAGACCGGCACGCGCACGCAGGTCGCGGTCACCTTGATCTTCGGGTCGAGCATCTTCTTGGTCTCGGCCACCATCTTCCACTCTTCCTTGGTGGTGCCGTCCTCCATGAAGACGTCGATGTGCGGGATGACGTTGAAGGCGATGCGCTTGGTGAACTTCTTGACCTCGACGGCGTCGGAGACGAAGACGGCACGGGTCTGCGTGAACAGCTCGTCCATGCCTTCCTTGCCGGCGCCGGAAACCGACTGGTAGGTGGAAACGACGACGCGCCTGATTGTTGCCGCGTCATGCAGCGGCTTCAGCGCCACCAGCATCTGTGCGGTCGAGCAGTTCGGGTTGGCGATGATGTTGCGCTTGGTGAAACCGTCGATTGCCTCCGGGTTCACTTCCGGCACGATCAGCGGCACGTCGGCGTCGTAGCGCCAGGCCGACGAGTTGTCGATGACGATGCAGCCCTGCTTGCCGATCTTCGGCGACCACTCCTTGGAGATCGCGCCGCCAGCCGACATCAGGCAGATGTCCGTGTCGGAGAAGTCGTAGGTGTCGAGCACCTTCACCTTGAGCGTGCGGTCGCCGTAGGACACTTCGGTGCCGAGCGAGCGGCGCGAGGCCAGCGGCACGACCTCGTCGGCCGGGAAGCCGCGCTCCTCGAGGATGTTCAGCATTTCGCGGCCCACATTGCCCGTGGCGCCGACGATCGCGATCTTGAAACCCATGTTCTAGCTCCTTGCCCCTCTCCGCTCCGTTTCCTGGAGGACACCCGCCGGCCGTTGCGGGCCTCGTCTCCCCGGACCGAGCCAGGGAGAGGGTGGCGGGCCAAGGGTGGTCAGACCGTTTTTGCGGTCGTTTTGGCCGGGGATTTTGTGGAGAGGAGGCGCGCGCGGTCGCCCCCGGCAAAGCCGGGCAGGTCGAAGGCGAAAAGGGCCATCAGCAGGCCGCGCATGGAAAACTCCGTATCCGCGCGCGCTTTTACGCGGAATGCGTGAAGAGTCAACGCATCGATCAGCGCGACGTGATTTGACCCCTCAAGCCCCGGCTCTAACTTTCCCTGACGAATGCCGGAGGATGCCATGCCGATGATCGCCGCCGCAGTGTTCCGCTTCCAGCGTACGGCGCTGGCCGTCGCCATGCTTGTTTCAGGTACCGCGGTCGCTCTCGCCCATCACGGCTGGTCGTGGACCGAAGACGGCTTCTTCCAGCTCACCGGCGTGATCAGGACCGTCTATGTCGGCAACCCTCATGCGACGCTGGACGTGGACGTCGAGGGCGAGATCTGGCGCGTCGAACTGGCGCCGCCCTCGGCCACCATCGCGGCCGGTTTCACCGAGGAAGCCGCGAAGGCCGGCGACGAGGTGTTCGCCATCGGCAACCGCTCCCGCGACGACACGGAGAAGCGCATGAAGGCGGTGAGGCTGACGGTCAACGGCAAGACCTACGACGTTTATCCGAACCGCGTACCGCCGGCCTGACGTGGTCATGGAGGCGTTCCTCCTCGGGATCGAGGAACTTGCGCCGGTTCGGGCGCTGAAATCGTCCTTCTACGCCTACCCGGTCGTCAATGCGCTGCACATCCTCTCGGTCGGCGCGCTTGTGACGTCGGTGGTCCTGCTCGACCTGAGGATGCTCGGCCGGCTGGCGGCAATGCCCGCCGCTCCCCTCGTCGCGCTGATGCGGCGGGTCGCACTTGCCGCGTTCGCCGGAGCTGCCCTCAGCGGGCTGGCACTGTTTGCCGTGCGGGCCCGAGACTATGCGTCGACACCGCTCTTCGTCGTGAAGATGGGCCTCATCCTGCTCGCGGCCGTCAATTTCGTTGTCTTTGTCAGGCTGGCGCGGGGCGCGATGCCGGTTTCCGGTCTCGCGCAGGCGCTGGCTGCCACCTCGATCGCCTTCTGGCTGGCCGTGGTTCTCACGGGGCGCTTCCTCGGTTTCGTCTGACGCGCCTTGCGCGGCGTGACACCTTGCGCTTGTCTGACGGTCAGAATCAGTGGCGGGACAGGTATCGATGCGCGGGGAAGTGCTGCACTACGACGTCGAGCTTGGCGTCGGCTTCATCACCGGACAGGACGGCCAGCGCTACGGGTTCGAACGCTCCGATTTGAGGCGGGTCGTTCCGGTCGGCAAGGGCACGCGCGTCGAGTTCCGCGACGAGAACGGCCGGGCCCGCGACATCTTCGTGGTCCAGAACGAGCGCGGCGGGCCAGCTTCCGTGCCGTCGGTGGGCGTCGTTCCCGCTGCGGCGTCGGCACCGCCAATGCCGAGCGCTCCGTCGCCCGCGCAGAATTTCGGCCGCTACGCCAGCCCGGCCGATACCGAAAGCACCGGCATGTGGAGCTACTTCATCCGGACGCTGTCGGCCAACTATGCGAATTTCCGCGGCCGGGCCCGGCGCAAGGAATACTGGAGCTTCGTGCTTTTCTGGTGGCTGGCGGCGGGCGCCCTCGCCGCGATCGGCCTGCTCCTCGATTCGGCCGTCGGCAACCTCGACTATTATGACGAGGCGCCCGTGATCACGATCATCCTCGGAGGGCTGTTCTTCCTGGCCACCATCCTGCCCGGCCTGGCGCTCTGCATCCGCCGCCAGCACGACATCGGCCTCTCCGGCTGGTTCTACCTGCTGTTCTTCGTCCCCTATGTCGGCAGCCTGATCATCTTCGTTTTCTCGCTGATCCCGTCGCAGAAGCACGACAACAAATGGGGGCCGGTGCCGCACGGCGTCGGGTATTAGGCTCCTTGCTTGCGATCCGGTTCTGCTGACGGTCGCTACACGCCCAGTTCGGCAAGGCGCCTCGCCGCGGTCGGCGGCATGGGCGGAGGGTCTGGCTGCCTGGCGGCCTCAAGCAGCAGCGCGTCACAACCGGCCTCGGTCTCGGCGATCAGCCGCGCCATGAATTCCTCCCTGCCGAGCCCGGCCGGGATGGCGGGCAGGAAACGGGCACGGATCGTGCCCGGATAGCGCAGGAACTTGCGGCGCGGCCACCACAGCCCGGCGACGTGCGCGACCGGCACCACCGGCAGTTTCAGCTGGTCGTAGAGCTCGACGATGCCGTACTTGTAGCCAGGCACGTCGCCCGGCGCGCGGCGTGTGCCCTCAGGATAGATGATCAGCTGCCGCGGATTGCGCGCCATCTCCGCCTTGGTCTTCGCGACGACGTCCCTCAGCGCCTTGGACCGGCTGCCGCGATCGACCGGGATCATCCGCATCTTGATCACGTACCAGCCGAACATCGGGATCCAGGTGAGTTCCCGCTTGAGGATGTAGAGCGGGTCCTTCAGGTGCGGGAAGAAGGCGATCGCGTCCCAGAACGACTGGTGCTTCGGCGCCAGGATGAACGAACCCTCGGGCAGGTTCTCGTGACCGGTGATGTCGGAGCGCGTACCTGCCAGAACCCGGTGCAGCCACAGGCAGCTGGCCGACCAGAACTTCGGCACGAACCAGGCGAGGTGGCGGGGCGCCAGGAAATAGAACGGCGTCCAGATGATCATCTGGACGAGCAGGTTCAGGTAGAAGACGGCGTTGAAGACGGTCGAGCGCAGGTAGAGCATCGTGCACCGGAAAACGGATCGCCCGTCGGTTACACCATCGGATGGCGAAAGGAAAACCGGTTCAGTCGGCCGCCGCCGCGCTCATGACGCCGACATGGTGCGGCGCCGACGGCAGCATGCCGCGGAAGATGGCCGCGACGAACTTGGCGTACTCCGTGAACATGACGCGGACCGCATCGGGCCGGGTCATCCAGCTGCCATCGTCCAGCCGCGTGTTGACTACCGGGTAGGGCATCAGTTCGACCGAGCCGATGAAGCGACGCATCTCCAGCAGGCTGCGCGGCATGTGGTAGTTGTTGGTGACGACGATCACTTTTCCATAGGCGTGGGACGTCACCCACTTGGCGCTCTCCTCGGCATTGCCGATCGTGTCGAGCGCCGCGTGGTCGATGTCGACGCAGCAGGCGAAGAGGTTCGGATCTCCACCGGTCGCCGCGCGCAGGTCATCGCGGTCGGCGATCGGGTTGACGCCCGAGATCAGCAGCCGCTTGCCCTTGCCGCTGCGCAGCAGGTCGACCGCGGCGTCGACGCGCGACTGGCCGCCGGTGAGCACGATGATCGCATCTGCCTGGCTGGGTTCGCTCGGGGTCACAAGGCGGCTGACATGGTCGGCGAAAAGGGCAAAGCCGACGGCGAAGATGCCCACTGCCGCGACGGCGCAGAGGACCGTCGTGCGCGCATAGCGTAGTACGCACGGCAACCGCGAACGCGCCGCAGCGTGCGTCGTTGCTTCCTGACCCTTCATCCCTTCAGGCTATCCTTGAATTGCGGCGGGGACCCGGTCCTCTCTGTCGCGCCGGTACAAAAAGCTTTGCAGCGTGTTTCCTTGCGTGATCGTTCAGCTCTCAGGGTGCCGCATCTCGATGTCGCTGAGATAGGTCACCACGGTCACGTGCGACGTCGCCGCGGTGAGCGCCGCCACCACGAGGACGATGAGCGCGACGCCGCCATAGCCGGCGAGGCCGATCGAGAATGTGCCGAACAGCGCGGCGGCCTGGTCTGCCTCCGGCGTCGCAAGGTTGCGGGACGACCAGATCGAGAATGCCAGGAACACAAGCACGGCGACGATGCCGCCGGCGGCCGCGCCCTTCATGCCGGTGACGAGGAAGTGCCGGCGAAACTCTGCCGCGATGAAGGAGGCCTCGGCCCCGACGAAGTGAAGCACCTCGATGATATGGCCGTTGCCGGCCATCGCGCCACGCGTCGCGAAGACGACGGAAAGCACAGTCGCCGACAGCATCAGCACCAGCACAGCGATGCCGATCGTCACCGTGGTCCGGGCCATCGCCACGAGCCGGTCGACCCAGGTGCGGTGATCGTCGAGCGAGGCCGTCGGCACGTCGGGCGCCAGCATGGCGCGCATCGCGGCGAAATCGGGCGGATTGGCATGGTCGATGGTGACCACGATGAGGCGCGGCACCGGCAGTTCGTCGATGTTGATGCTCGACCCCAGCCAGGGTTCGAGCAGCCGCACGGTCGCAGCCCGGTCGATGATGCGCGTCCCGGTCACGCCGGCGAAGCCGCGCGCGATGCGCGCCGCTGTCTCCAGCGCCGCCTCCATGTCGAGGCCGTCTGCCGGCTTGACCTGGATCGTCGCCTCGCGCGCGATCTGGTCCTGCCAGACCGAAGCGGTGTCGCGCACCAGCGAGACGCCGCCGAGCGTCAGGCAGGAAAGGAAGGTCATGATGGCGATGACGAACACCAGCGCCCGTCCCGCGACGCTCTCCTGCGGCACGATCGGCGCCGTGCGCCGGCGCGGCGGCGGGGGCGGCGCTGCCAGCGGGACGTCCTGGGGCAGCGCGGCCGGATCCGGGCGCTCAGTCATAGATTTCCAGCCTGCCGCCGGCGAGGATCATCCGCCGCGCATCGACCTGCTCCATCAGACCGAGGTCGTGCGTGGCGATGACGACTGCGGTGCCGAGGCGGTTGAGTTCGATGAACAGCCGCAGCAGACGCCGCGCCAGCGGCGGGTCGACATTGCCGGTCGGCTCGTCGGCGAGAAGGATCTCGGGTTGCTCGATCAGCGCCCGGGCAATCGCTACGCGCTGCTTCTCGCCGCCGGACAGCACGGGCGGCAGGACATGCATGCGGTCGCCGAGCCCGACCCAGCGCAGCAGCTCCGTCACGTCGGAGCGGTAGCCCGCTTCTTCGCGGCCGCGCACGCGAAGCGGCAGCGCCACGTTTTCGTAGGTGGTCATGTGGTCGAGCAGGCGGAAATCCTGGAACACGACGCCGATGCGACGCCTCAGCAGCGGCAGCTCGGTGCGGCTTATGCGCGCCCGGTCCTTGCCGAAGACGGTGATCAGGCCGCGCGTCGGCTTGAGCGACAGGAACAAAAGGCGCAGCAGCGTCGTCTTGCCGGCGCCGGAAGGCCCGCTCAGGAACTGGAACGATCGTTCGGGGATGTCGAAGGAGATGTCGCGGAGCACCTCCGATCCCATCCCGTAGCGAAGGCCGACATTCTCGAAGTTGATCACGACCGGCCTTCCGCGGGAACGTCGAGGGAAACGGGCAGCCAGTGCGCGCCGGACCCGCGCCGACCATCGTCCGGCATGGTTAACGGTCGGTTAAGCCGGGTGGCGCGCAAGGCGTCCGGTCGCGAAGCGTTAACCAAAAACCTTTACCCGGAAGCAAGAAGCGCTCGGAAGGAAGCCGCCCGCATGGCCGACCCCGCATGGCCCACACCATGAAACCACGCCCGGTTTCCGGCGAAATCATGACCTCGCCCGCGCAGGTGAACGCTGCCGGTGCGACCGACGAGATCATCGACGCCGAGTTCGTCACGCTTCCGGCGCAGCCAAGCAGGCGCGAGCGCGTTGCGGCGACCGCCCGGACGCCCGACGGCATGGACATGCTGCGTGCCGCACCGGCGGGGCCCGCGCAGCCTTCGCGCGGAGGACCGCTCTTCTGGCTGGCCGGCGCAGCGGCCATCGCCACGGCATTCTGGGTGTCGGGCGGCCATGAGGTCTTCCAGACCGGAATGCCGGGCGGCGGAGCGGCGAAGGGTGCGCTGCGCATCGTCGACGTCACGAGCGACGTCGTCCAGCGCGGCGGCAGGCCGCTGCTTCGGGTCGATGGCGCCGCATTGAACGACGGCGAGACGGCCGCAAGGGTTCCCATGATCGAGATCCGGGTCGCCGATGCCGGCGGACGGGTCACCCGCTACAAGCTGGGGACAGCCGACCGCGCACTGGACCCCGGCCAGCGATTCGACTTTTCGAGCCGCCTGCAAGTCCCTAAGGACGGGGTGACGGGGATTTCCGTCGCTTTCAGCGGAGATTACACCGATGCCGGTCGTGAGGGGCAAGGATATTGAGGTTCTGTTCAGCGCCTCGACCATTGCGCGGCGCAACCTCGAACTCGCCAAGGACATCGCCAACCGCGACTACACGGACCTGCTGGTGATCTCGATCCTCAAGGGATCGTTCATTTTCGCGGCCGACCTGATCCGCGCCATGCACGACACCGGTCTGGCGCCCGAGGTCGAGTTCATCTTCATCTCCAGCTATGGCGCCGGCACGACCAGCGGCGAGGTCCGCCTGCTGCGCGACATCGACAACGAGGTCGCCGGCCGCGACGTGCTGCTGATCGACGACATACTGGAGTCCGGCAAGACGCTCAAATACACGCGCGAGCTGATGCTCTCGCGTGGCGCCAAGAGCGTTTCCATCGCCGTGCTGCTCGACAAGCACACCAAGCGCCAAACCGACCTCACGGCTGATTTCGTCGGCTTCGAATGCCCCGACTACTTCGTCGTCGGCTATGGCATGGATGTCGCGCACGCCTTCCGCGAGCTTCCCTTCGTCGGGGTGGTTCGTGGCGACGCCTGACGGTCCTATTCAACCGTGACTGCGTAGGAACAGCCGGCAAGAACCTTGCCGGGATGACTGTCGACCGTGGAGACGTTGAGCGCGATGCGCGTCCGGGTGCGCAGCCCGTCTTGTTCCTCCGCGATCTCCGACAGAACCTTTTCGCCGAGGAATTTCTCTGGCGTATCCACGACCGCGACGACACCGAGCTCGGCGGCGAGCTTGCGCGCATCCTCACCGTTCAGGAAGGCCAACAGGCCCGAGGCGCCGAAACCGATGTTTCGTGTCTCGCGGCCGAAGACCCGAACGGGCTCGGTCAGCGAGAACTCGCGCAGGAACGGGTTCGGCTGCTCGACCTCGATCCAGCCAAGGTCCGTGGCGGCATCGGGGTCCATGGCGAATTCGAGCGCGAAACCGTTGTAGGTCCGCGCGTCCACGCGACACTCGATCATCGCGGCCAGGTCCGGGATCGCCGGCTGAGCCCATGCCGGCGACGCAAACAGAAGCGACAGGACGACGCGGCGCATCATGGATTGGCCCTCAGCGACCATCCTCGCCGAAACGCCATTCAGGCGCCAGCCCCGGGCGCCCGGCGACGTTGTCGAACGGTTCGGGGCCGCACAGGATCGCGTGCCAGGAATAGTGGCTGCGTCTCTCGACGCCGAACACGAATTGTCGGTGGACCCGGAAGAAGTCGAGCTTGATCGCCCGGTATGTCGCCGCCGACAGCTGATCGCGGAAGCGGACATGGACGACGGTCTGTTGCGTGTTTGACGCACCGGCCAGTTCCCGCGCCGGGTCAGAGCGGTAGAAGTTGATCGGATCGGTGAGCGACTGCGCCTCCAACCACGGGTAGCCGCGCTCGACCACCCCTGAAGTGGCCTCCCTGACCCAGTCGGCGGCGGGATGGAGTCCCACCTGGAGAAGGGTGGACCCGGCGGCAAGCAGGCCGGGACGCCTCGAAATACCGTCGTCGACCCTCGACAGGGTCTCGACGGCGGCGACGGCGCCGAAGCTGTGCGCGCAGCATACGATCTCGTCATGGTCGGAAGCTGCGATGCGCCGGACCGCGTCAGCGACGGCGGCCGCCCGAACCGCGTCGATGTCCGGTCGACGGCCGCGCGCGATGTCAGATCCCGCCGACACCAGATCCAGCGCCAGCAGCATATGTGTCCGGAACATCAGCGCCGCGACGACGATGGAGAACAGGACCGGCGCGACAACGGATCCAGCCACCGGACCCGCCGCCCAGCCGATAAGCCTGCCGGCCAGGACGGAAGCCAGAAGGCTGGTGAGCAGGAATACCGCCGGGTAGAGGAAGAAGAGGCCGTATCGCCAGCTGACCCTGAAGTATCGGTAGGCCGTGCCGTTAAGCACCAGCGCCGCCGTGGCCGCGAGCCCTCCGAACAGGCGGACGAAGGCCTTGCGGCTGCCGTAGGCCTTCGGCATCGCGCCGAGACCGTAGACGACGATCTCGCTCTCGGTGTTCCAGCCCTCGCCGCCCGCCCTTGCCGTCAAGCGTGCGACGGGCAATCCGGCTTCGCTGCCGAGTTCGGGCGCGGAGAAATCGACCTGCATGCCGTAGTGCGGCGCGGTCTTGCGCGCTTCCCGCATGAAGCGCCTGAGATGCGCCCCAGGGAGCAGCGGCTCGAAGCCCGGGAAATGCAGGACGAGTCGCTTGCGGATCGGCGTCGCGCCTGGTCCGGAACCGACTGCCATGCCCCGGATGCTCTAGGACGACCGGCGGCGGGCGGCGAGCGTCCGCAGCCTCAGCCCGTTCAGCCGGATGAAGCCCTCGGCGTCCTTCTGGTCGTAGGCGCCGCGATCGTCCTCGAAGGTGACGAGGTCGTTGCGGTAGAGCGACTTGGACGACTTTCGACCGGCGACCATGACATTGCCCTTGTAGAGCTTCAGCCGCACCGTGCCCTCGACGTCCTCCTGGCTCTTGTCGATCAGCGCCTGCAGCATCTCCCGCTCGGGCGAGAACCAGAAGCCGTTGTAGATCAGCGCCGCGTAGCGCGGCATGACGTCGTCCTTCAGGTGGCCCGCGCCGCGGTCGAGCGTAATGGACTCGATCGCGCGGTGGGCGGCGAGCAGGATCGTCCCGCCGGGCGTCTCGTAGACGCCGCGCGACTTCATGCCGACGAAACGGTTTTCGACGAGGTCGATGCGGCCGATGCCATTGTCGCGGCCAAGGTCGTTCAGCGCCGAGAGCATCGCGGCGGCCGACAGTGGCTTGCCGTTCAGCGCGACGGGATCGCCCTTGCGGAACTCGATCTCGATCTCCGTGACCTTGTCCGGCGCTTCCATCGGCGAGATTGTGCGCTGGTAGACATATTCCGGCGCCTCAACCCACGGGTCCTCGAGAACCTTGCCCTCGGAGGAGGAGTGCAGCAGGTTGGCGTCGACCGAGAACGGCGCCTCGCCCTGCTTGTCCTTGGCGATCGGAATCTGGTGCGCCTGCGCGAACTCGATGAGGTCGGTGCGCGACTTGAAGGACCAGTCGCGCCACGGCGCGATCACCTTGATGTCGGGATTGAGCGCGTAGGCTGACAGCTCGAACCGCACCTGGTCGTTGCCCTTGCCGGTGGCGCCGTGGGCGACCGCGTCGGCGCCCGTCTCGCGCGCGATCTCGACGAGGTGCTTGGAGATCAGCGGCCGGGCTATAGACGTGCCGAGCAGGTAGATGCCTTCGTAGACCGCGTTGGCACGGAACATCGGGAAGACGAAGTCGCGCACGAACTCCTCGCGCACGTCGCGGATGAAGATTTCCTTGGCACCCATCATCTCGGCCTTGCGGCGCGCCGGCTCGAGGTCGCTGTCGCCCTGACCCAGATCGGCGGTGAAGGTCACCACCTCGGCCCCGATCTCCGTCTGCAGCCATTTCAGGATGATCGAGGTGTCGAGCCCGCCGGAATAGGCAAGCACTACCTTCTTCACGTTCTTCCACTTGGTCATGTCGGTCTCCAGCGCGGGCGCCGGCCTTTTAGCAGTCCATCCCGTCAGCGCAAGGCGGCCACGGCGTGGCGGCGCCTGCGCCACGCCTCGATGCAGAGCGCCACGGCCGCGAACACCACGGGCGTGGAGAGTGCACCGAGCACGACGTCGGAGAGATAGTGGCCGCCGAACGCGACCCGCAGGCCGGCGGCGATTGTCGCGACGGCCAGAGCGACGCCGAATGCGAGCGGTCTCCACGCCGCAGGCAGAAGCGGCACGAGGACCACCAGCCAGAAGGCCGAAGACGCTTCGCCGGAAATGAACGAGCAGTTGCTCTGGCAGGCGTCCGACCACTGGCCGGCTGGGACGAAGGGCAGGTCGCCACCGAAAAGGTCGGTCTGGCCCGGACGCGGCCTGCCCCAGTTGGACTTAAGGAATCCGTTGACCAGCAGGCCGGGTCCGAGCGCAAGGGCGAGCAGCGCGGCGGAAGCGTAAGGCGCACGCCCCGCCAATGGCCTCGATGCGGAAAGGACGTCGCGGGCGACCATGGCAAGAAGCGCGAGCGCGACCGCCATGGGCACGTAGTGGACGGTTTGGCGAATGGCGATCAGCGCCGCGTTGCCCGCCGCGCCGAAGGCTCCGCAGACCGGCCGGCTCACGCCCTCGGCGCAGCCGCCGGCAGTGAAAAAATAGGCGGCCACGGCCTTGTCGAGCCAGGGTTCGCCGTTGAACGTCACCGCCAGCGCGAACCACAGCGCGACAAGGCCGAACAAAACGACCGGATCGGCCCAGAGGCCGAACGGCCGCTCGATGCCGTGGTGCGGAGTTGCTGGATGCATATGTCCGGGACGCCCTGCGATCCGCGCCGGGCTAACACGCCGGCGCGGAGCAAGGCAAACCGGGCCGGGTCAACCCAGCCGCTCAGCCCAACCGGGCGTCGAGCGTCACGTTGATGGCGCCGAGCGCCTTGGACACCGGGCACCCCGCCTTGGCCTTGTCGGCCAGTTCCTTGAACTTGGCCTCTTCGAGACCGGGCACGGTGCCGACAAGCGTCAGCTTGCTTGCCGTGATGCCGGTGCCGGGGATCAGCGTGACGGCCGCGGTCGCGTCGAGCTTGGTGGCAGGCGTGCCGTTCTCGGCGAGGAAATGCGAGAGCTGCATCGCGAAGCAGCCTGCGTGCGCCGCGGCGATAAGCTCCTCCGGATTGGTACCGGACGTGCCCTTTTCGTCTTCGAACCGGGCCTTGAATGAATAGGGCAGGCTCTTGAGCGCGCCGCTCTGCGAGGTGAGCGAGCCGCTCCCTTCCTTCAGATTGCCTTTCCAGACGGCGTTGGCTGTGCGGTCCATGCGAAGCTCCTCGGTTGATCTTGGCGTTGGCGTTGGTGTTCGCGTTCCGGGCGGAATCTATCGCCGCCGCGGCATTTGCCAAGCTGCCGGAAGGTCGGAATTGCAAGCGGGCATGTGCCACCCCATCTGTCGCCAGCGTGACGCGCCGGGCCGGCCATGGTATGGCCCGCGCGACGAAGCCTGAAAGCGACGCATCCCTTGTCCGTATCCATCGACCTGTCCACGCCGGCCCAGCGCGCCGGCATCGCCCGCTCTGCCGGCCATGAAAAGCCGTCACTGATCGGCCTGTCGCGCGCCGAGATGGCCGAGGCGCTGGTGGCGGCGGGCATCGTGCCGGAGCGCCAGGCCAAAATGCGCGTCCAGCAGCTCTGGCACTGGCTCTACGTGCGCGGCGTGTCGGATTTCGGTGAGATGTTCAACATCTCCAAGGAGCTTCGCGGCGCGCTGTCACAGCACTTCGGCATCGCCCGGCCCGAGATCGTCGAGGAGCAGGTCTCGGCCGACGGCACGCGCAAGTGGCTTTTCCGTTTTCCGCCGCGCGGCGCCGGCCGACCTGTCGAGATCGAGACCGTCTACATCCCCGAGGAAGGGCGCGGCACTCTCTGCATTTCCTCGCAGGTCGGCTGTACGCTGACCTGCTCGTTCTGCCATACCGGCACCCAGAAGCTGGTCCGCAACCTGACCGCCGAGGAGATCCTCGCCCAGTTGCTGACCGCGCGCGACCGGCTTGGCGATTTCCCTGACCGTGACACGCCGGCCGGCGCGATCGTTCCGTCGGAAGGCCGCAAGGTCTCCAACATCGTCATGATGGGCATGGGCGAGCCGCTCTACAATTTCGACAACGTCAGGAAGGCGCTGCTGATCGCCTCCGACGGCGACGGGCTCGCCCTGTCGAAGCGTCGCATCACGCTCTCGACCTCGGGCGTCGTGCCCGAGGTCGCCCGCACCGGCGAGGAGATCGGCGTGATGCTGGCCATCTCGCTTCATGCCGTTCGCGACGACCTGCGCGACATGCTGGTGCCGATCAACAAGAAGTACCCGTTGAAGGAGCTGATGGACGCCTGCCGACGCTATCCCGGCCTCTCGAATGCGAGGCGCATCACCTTCGAATATGTGATGCTCAAGGACGTCAACGATTCCCTCGAGGACGCGAAAGAGCTGGTCAGGCTGCTGAAGGGCATCCCGGCCAAGATCAACCTGATCCCCTTCAATCCCTGGCCGGGCACAAACTACCAGTGCTCGGACTGGGAGACCATCGAACGCTTTGCCGACTATATCAACGAGGCCGGCTACGCCTCGCCGATCCGCACGCCGCGCGGCCGCGACATCCTGGCGGCTTGCGGCCAGCTGAAGTCGGAATCCGAGCGTCTGAAGAAGCACGAGCGCCTGGCGCTCGAGGCGATGATGATCGCCGGGCACGGCGAGGCTTGAAGCAGGGACACCTGTCGGGTCTTGGCCACCATGCGATCACGGTCGCGCTGGCTGCCTTCGGCTACGGCGTGGCCGTCGTCGTCTCGGTGCTGGTCGCCGTGTATCTGATGGAGCTCGCGGGCCGCATCGACGCCGGCTCGTCCATGCGGAACTTCTATCGCGACGAGATGGGCGGCGTGATCTTCTTCGGTCTTGTCATCACCTCCGTCACCGCTCTGCCGGGCTTCGTGGCGGCGCTCGGCCTTGGCCGGCGGCGGAACTGGCAGTCGCCCTTGCCCTATGCGGCGGCCTGCGGCATGAACGGCATCGCGGCCATGGCCCTGCTGCACCTCATCATGCGATTTTCCGGCATGCTTCCCTGGTCGATGATCCTCTCCTGCATCCCGGCCGGCTTCGTCGGTGGCCTGGCCTACTGGCTGGCCGCCGGGCGCATGCTGGCCCGCCGCCGGCACGACGCCGGATGAGTCGCGTCATCGCCTACCTTCTGCGCTTCGGCGTGGTGATCCTCGGCTATCTGGCCGCATCGCTGGCCGCCAGCGCCTTCATCCATCTGCTTTTCGTCGGCGCGATGGGCTGGAGCGCCGACGAGGCGCCATGGGTGATCGCCGGCTCGCTGGTCTTCTCGATCCCCTTCGTCGCACTGTTCGTCGCATACCTCGCCTTCGTGCCGGCGGTGGCAGTGATCCTGCTGGCCGAATTCTTCGGACGCCGCGACTGGCTCACCTATACGTTCGGGGGCGCCGTCGTCGCGGCGGTCGTCGTCGGCCTGGTCTGGGACGGCGAGTTTGCGGGCGGGGCGCCTGACGCGGCGCCGATCGGCAGCGACCCGCGATTCGTCCTGCTGATGCTGGGCGCGGGGATCGTCGGCGGGATCGCCTACTGGGCCTGCGCCGGCCGCTGGGCCGGCAACCTGACGGGGCCTACTTCGCCTGGGCCGTCAGGATCCTGAGCGCGAAGGCAGAGAAGACGCCGGCGAACAGGTAGTCGACGAACCGCGTCACCCGCGCGCTCTTCTTCAGAAGGCCCGCGAAGCGGTCGGCCGCGATCACCATCGGCAGGGTGATCGGCAGCGACACGGCGACGAACAGCAAGCCCAGAAAGAACAGCTGCCCCGGCGCATTCGGGTCTCCCGGCGCCACGAACTGCGGCAGGAATGTCATGAAGAACAGGATGATCTTTGGGTTCATCAGGTTGATGGTGATGCCGGTCAGCCAGTTCTGGAACACCGTGTGACCCTTGCCGGCCCTTCTTTCCGGCGAAAAGGCCGAACCATGACGGATGGCTTGCCAGGCGAGCCACAGCAGGTAGCCGGCGCCGCCGATCTTCAGCGCCAGGAAAGCTTCCGGCGAGGCGAGGATCAGCGCCGAAAGGCCAACGACAACCAGGGTCGTGTGGATGATGCAGCCGGTCAGCGCCCCCATCATGCAGGCGATGCCGGCCGCCTTTCCTTCCGAAAGCGCGCGGCCGACGAACAGGGTCATGTCGGGACCCGGCGTGATGGCGATGATCACCGTTGCGACGGCGAACTGGATGATGACGGGAAGATCGGGGACGAAGCTCATCGGGCACCTGGGCGAACCGCGCGTGACCTAGCCCATGGCGGCCTCGCGCGCCAGTGGCCCGACGGATCGCATTAGAAGTCGCGAAAACGTGAGCCTAATCAATACATTCGTCAGGGTTGCAACGACAACCCCTTTCATTATGCTGACAAGAAACAACAAAATGCATTCAACGCATTGTCATGGGAGGAAGTAATGACAGGCACCACGCTTACCCGTCGTCGATTCCTGAAGGGCTCCGGCATCGCCGCCGGCGCCGCGGCCGGCACGCTCGCGGCTCCGGCCGTGCTCGCGCAGGCGCCGATCGTGCTCAAGATGCAGTCGTCCTGGCCGGCGTCCGACGTCTTCCAGGAAATGGCGCAGCAGTTCGTACAGCGCGTCCACGCCATGTCGAACAACCGGCTCCAGATCGATCTCCTGCCGGCCGGCGCAGTGGTCGGCGCCTTCCAGGTGCAGGACGCCTGCCATGACGGCACCATCGATGCAGCCCACACCGTCCCGGTCTACTGGTACGGCAAGAACAAGGCCGCTTCGCTGTTCGGCACCGGCCCGGTCTTCGGCGCCGATGCCAACCAGATGATCGCCTGGCTCTACCATGGCGGCGGACAGGACTTCTATCGCGAGCTGACCCAGGAGGTGCTCGGCCTGAACATCGTCGGCTTCCTCTCCTTCGGCATGCCCGCCCAGCCGCTCGGCTGGTTCAAGAGCGAGATCACCGACGCGGCCCAGCTCAAGGGCCTGAAGTACCGCACGGTCGGCCTCGCCGCCGACCTGTTCCAGGCGATGGGCGCTTCGGTCGCGCAGCTGCCGGGCGGCGAAATCGTGCCGGCCATGGAGCGCGGCGTCATCGACGGCTTCGAGTTCAACAACCCGACCTCGGACATGCGGTTCGGCGCCCAGGACGTGGCCAAGAACTACATGCTCGCCTCCTACCACCAGGCCAGCGAGTCCTTCGAGTACATCTTCAACAAGGACAAGTTCGACAGCCTGCCGCCCGACCTGCAGGCGATCCTGCAATACGGCGTCGAGGCGGCCCACCTCGCCAACTTCTCGCTCGCGATGAACCAGTACTCCAGCGACCTGAACAAGCTGGCGACCGAGCACGGCGTCAACGTCAAGCGCACGCCGGATTCGGTCCTGCAGGCGCAGCTGGCAGCCTGGGACCAGATCCTGCCTCCGCTGATGGCCGACCCGTTCTTCGCGAAGGTCGTCGACAGCCAGAAGGCCTGGTGCGAGCGAGTGGTGTTCTACAGCCTCCAGAACGCGCCCGACTACGGCATGGCCTACAAGCACTACTTCCCCGGCAAACTCTAGGGCCGACCAACGTTCGTGAATCGGGCATGGCGCCCGGTTCAACGGTCCGGCGGGGCGCATGCGCCCCGCCGGACATGCGATCCTTGGGAGGGGAACGCCGTGCACGCCTACATCGGTTTCGCGGACCGGCTCTCTGCCTGGTTCGGAAAAGTCTTCGCGTGGTCCATCATGGCGATGACCTTCGGCGTCTTCTACGAAGTCGTGGTGCGCTACCTGTTCAGGGCGCCGACGCCCTGGGCGTTCGACATCTCCTACATGCTCTACGGCACGCTGTTCATGATGGCCGGCGCGTATACGCTGTCGCGCGACGGCCATGTCCGCGGCGACTTCCTCTACAGGCTGTGGGCGCCGCGCACGCAGGCGCGCGTCGAGCTGGTCCTCTATTTCCTGTTCTTCTTCCCCGGCGTGCTGGCCCTCATCTTCGCCGGATGGAAATACGCGGCGCGCTCGTGGCGCTATCTCGAAGTCTCGAACATGAGCCCGGCCAACATCCCGGTCTACCAGTTCAAGTCGGTGATCGTCGTGGCTGGTGTGCTGCTCTTGCTGCAGGGCATCGCCCAGGTTTTTCGCTGCATCGTCTGCATGCGTACCGGCGCCTGGCCGCGCGCCGCGGCGGACGTCGAGGAGACCGAGAAGGTCCTCATGGAGACCAGGAGCCTGGATGCGCTCGGCCACGGTTCCGAAGCCCTGGACATCCCCTCCGGCCTCGCGCCACCCGCCTCGCGCCATGATGGAGACGTCCGATGAGCGCTCCCATCGTCGCGGTGGGCATGCTGCTCATCCTGATCCTCGCAATCTTTCTGGGTTTCCCCGTCGCCTTCACGCTGGCGGCGCTCGGCGTCGGCTTCGGCTACTACGCCTACTATGACGCAGGCCGCATGTGGGCCGGCTACAACAAGGCGGTCGATGCCGGTGCGGAGGGCTGGTACGTCGCCGAGCAGTGGCTCGCCGGCTTCTTCAACAACCGCATCTTCGACCTGTTCGTGAACCAGACCTATTCGGTCATGTCGAACGACGTACTGACGGCCATCCCCCTGTTCCTGTTCATGGGCTACATCGTCGAGCGCGCCAACATCGTCGACCGGCTGTTCTCGACACTGTTCATCGCCACCAGGCGTGTGCCCGGCTCGATGGCGGTCGCGGCGCTCATCACCTGCACGCTGTTCGCAACGGCCACCGGCATCGTCGGCGCGGTCGTCACCCTGATGGGTCTGCTCGCCCTGCCGGCCATGCTGAAGGCGCGCTATGACATCCGCTACGCGACCGGCGTGATCTGCGCGGGCGGCACGCTCGGCATCCTGATCCCACCCTCGATCATGCTGATCGTCTACGCCGCGACCTCCGGCGTTTCGGTCGTGCGTATGTACGCCGCCGCTTTGGTGCCCGGATTGCTGCTCGCCGGCCTCTATCTCGCCTATCTGGTGGTGCGCGCGCTGCTCGACCCGAAGCTTGCGCCCAAGCCGACCGACGAAGAGGTCGGCGAACACTCGCTGGGCGAAATCGCCTGGATGATGTTCACGTCGTTCGTGCCGCTCGCTTTCCTGATCCTTTCGGTTCTGGGCGCGATCCTGTTCGGCTTCGCCACGCCGTCCGAGGCGGCGGCGGTCGGCGCGATGGGCGGACTGGTCCTCGCGGTCGCCTACCGTGCGCTCACCTGGCAGAGACTGAAGGAGAGTGTCTATCTGACGGCGCGCACCTCGGCGATGGTCTGCTGGCTGTTCGTCGGCTCAGCGACCTTTGCGTCGATCTTTGCCTATCTCGGCGGACAGCAGCTCATCAGCGACTTCGTCACCGGCCTCGACATGTCGCCGCTGATGTTCCTGATCCTCGCGCAGCTGATCATCTTCATCCTCGGCTGGCCGCTGGAATGGACGGAGATCATCGTGATCTTCATTCCGATCTTCCTGCCGCTGCTGGCGCACTTCCAGATCGACCCGCTGTTCTTCGGCGTGCTCGTGGCGGTCAACCTGCAGACGGCCTTCCTGTCACCGCCCATGGCGATGTCAGCCTACTATCTGAAGGGCATCGCGCCGCCGCAGGTACAGTTGCCTGACATCTTCATGGGCATGTTGCCCTACATGGCGATCGTCATCTTGTGCATGGTGCTGCTCTATCTCTTTCCGTCGCTGGTCTTTGGACTGCCCAATGCGATCTACGGGTGAATTGATGCAGGCGTCCGGAGGGCAAAGACGATGATGCTCGACAGGGTCATGGCAGCGCTGGCGCTCCTGTTCTTCCTTGCCTTCGCGGGCATCGTGGTGTTCCGCGTCGGCAGGGTCGACCTAGGCGTCGCGTTCGCGATCTGCCTGGCACTGATCTGCTACGACCTCTGGTCGCAGCTGCTGAAGCGGCGGAGCTAGACCGTTTCAGGGCTGGATGGAATAGTTCCTGGCCTACTGCCGCAGCGGGGTATCGCCGACATCACCCGTGGTGTCGCCGTCCTCATCGCCTTCGCCGATGATCTGGTCACGCAGCATGTAGCGGTCGCCGCCCCAGATCCAGTGGATCGGCTGCGTCCCGCCGAACACTTCGAGCGTGGCGAGGTTCGGAAAACCGCCATTGTCGGCATTGCGATCGAGGTAGAGGTGCATCCCCTCGGTGTTGTAGGCCTCGGTCCACCCTTCCGCGCCCGCCATGCGCGAATAGCCTGACAGGTTGCAGCCGGACGGCCCGTAGTAGCCCGTCGAGCCGCAGACGGTGGCGAAAAGCAGCCTGTGTCCGCCTTCGATGTCGAGGCTGGTGGCGGCGATCCTCGGCGACGCGCCGGTGAACTCGCGGAACTTCGCCACCTCGGCCGCGACCAGCGGCTCGGCCTCGGCGACGTCCACCCCCATGTCGTTGAAGACGACGGGTTCGAACCCTTCCATGTCGATCTGGCTGCAACGCGGGGAGATCGCCTCGATCACCCGACGCGACTGCCGCAGGTTGAAGGTGGCGGCATAGCGCTCGGCGCCCTCGCCCATGACGACTCTCAGCGAATTGCCGGATTTCAGCCGCTCGAGCAGGTCTGCCTGGATGGCCGTATGAAAGTTTCCCGCCTGCGCGACGAAGGAGAGAGGCACCTCCTCCCAGCCGACGGTGATCGTGCCGAGCAGTCCGGCGCCGGCCGGCCGGGCCGGGTCGGTACGGAAGTGGAAGCCCCAGGCCTGTTCGCTGCAATAAAGCGTGGCCGAGGCGATGCCCAACGTCGGGCTGGGGTCAGGCAGGATGGCCACGGCGCCTGCGCCGGCCTCCTGCCAGAAATCGGTCGCCTCCGCCGGCGTGGAAACCGCAACGGTTGCGACAAGGATCAGGCTGGGAACGTTCAGGCGGCCTGGCATGGCTGGAGCATTGCGGCGAATCGTGAGGCTCCTGTGTAACGGCTTTTGGGCGCTTCTGGATCGGAAATGCGTCAAGCCGTTGTTTTTCGACATGCTTCGGGGCTTTTGCGCAACAGGAGACCGGTCAAGAAGCTGTGAAACGCGGTCCTGCTTCGATTTCTGGTTGCCGCAGTTTTTTCGGAACGGTTTGCCGCCTGGCATGTTTTCGGCGCACGGGGCCATGCATCAGGAGAGACTTATGAAAACCATCGTACTTGCCGCGGTATCGGCCGCACTCCTCGCCACGACCGGAATCGCGGCGGCCCAGTCGTCGGTCGTCGCGTCCACTGATCTGAATGTCCGTTCCGGACCCGGCCCGCAGTTCGCTGTGGTCGGCGTCCTCGCCGCCGGCGCGCCCGCGTCGCTCGACGGCTGCATCGAGAATTCCAAATGGTGCCAGGTGAATGGCGAAGGCTGGGTCTATTCCGACTACCTGGTCGGCGATTTCGGCGGAACACAGGTGGTCGTGACCGAGCGTCCGACGGATTCCGGCGTCGCCTACATCCCCGCGCCTGACGGCGGCGGCGGGACCGAAGGCGTGGTTGGCGGCGCCGCGATCGGCGCTGTCACGGGCGCCATCGTCGGGGGTCCGATCGGGGCGGCCATCGGTGGCGCGGCCGGCGGCGTCGCCGGTGGCGCGGTCGGCCAGACGATCGATCCGCCGAACGAGCGCGTAACGACCTATGTGCGTTCCAACACGCTCGAGCCGGTCTATCTGGACGGCGAGGTCGTCGTCGGCGCGACGCTGCCCGATACCGTCCAGTTCCGGGAAATCCCGGACTACGAGTACCGCTACGTCTACGTGAACGGCCAGCCGGTGCTGGTCGAGCCTGGCTCACGCCGGATCGTCTACATCGTCCGATAGGGCGTTCCAGTGGCCGCCGGACCTGTTCCGGCGGCCATTTGCTTGACTCCTGTGCGCTTTTGCTGTCTTAGACCCACGAATTCCGCGACGAGTTGACAACTCCGAGCAGCCGACCGGGACTCCGTGAGGGTCTGACGATCCCGGAGGCCAACACCCGGCAGCGCGATGCGCCCCCGGGTGCTTTTTGGCTTTGCGCTGCATCGAAGCTACCAACCGGACCGCGGCGTCACTACCTCCGGGATGACAATCCCGGACGAGGAAGCGAATGTTTGAATCCCTTCAGGAGCGCCTTGGCTCCATTCTGAACGGCCTGACCGGCCGCGGCGCGCTCTCCGAGGCCGACGTCTCGGCGGCGCTGCGCGAGGTCCGTCGCGCCCTGATCGAGGCCGACGTCGCGCTTGACGTTGTGCGCTCGTTTACGGACAAAGTCAGGACCAAGGCCGTCGGCGCGGAAGTCCTGAAGTCGATCAAACCCGGCCAGATGGTCGTCAAGATCGTCCATGACGAGCTGGTCGCCATGCTGGGTTCGGAAGGGTCGTCGATCGACCTGAACGCGCCAGCCCCGGTCGTCGTGATGATGGTCGGCCTGCAGGGCTCGGGCAAGACGACCACCTCCGCCAAGATCGCGAAGCGCCTGACCGACCGCCAGAACAGGAAGGTTCTGATGGCGTCGCTGGACACGCGACGTCCGGCCGCGCAGGAGCAGCTCCGCCAGCTCGGCGAGCAGACCGGCGTCTCGACGCTGCCGATCATCGCCGGCCAGTCCCCGGTCGACATCGCGCGGCGCTCCGTGCAGGCCGGCAAGCTGGGCGGCTACGACGTCGTCATCCTCGACACCGCCGGCCGCACCCATATCGACGAGCCGCTGATGGCCGAGATGGCCGAGATCAGGGGCGCTTCGTCGCCGCACGAGATCCTGCTCGTCGCCGACTCGCTGACCGGCCAGGACGCCGTCAACCTCGCCCGCAATTTCGATGAGCGGGTCGGCCTCACTGGCCTGATCCTGACCCGCATGGACGGCGACGGCCGCGGTGGCGCGGCGCTGTCTATGCGTGCCGTCACCGGCAAGCCGGTCAAGCTGATCGGCACCGGCGAGAAGATGGATGCGCTGGAGGAGTTCCATCCCAAGCGCATCGCCGACCGCATCCTCGGCATGGGCGATATCGTCAGCCTCGTCGAAAAGGCTGCGGAGACCATCGACGCCGAGAAGGCGCGCGCCATGGCCGAGAAGATGGCCAAGGGCA